>WBZS01000050.1_pt1 | contig 232391 bp, 183 predicted proteins | sample 5204201 | NCBI WGS metagenome assembly WBZS01 (sample SAMN12344357, study PRJNA552823) | activated sludge metagenome | biome: Activated sludge suspended growth; feature: Nitrification reactor; material: Wastewater; isolation source: activated sludge from nitrification reactor of wastewater... | reverse complement strand
ATACAGGCGCCCACATAATATTTGTTTAGTTTCTCTGAGTAAAGAATGTAACAATAGGCCATAAAATAAAAACCCCAGTGCTGTACTGAGGTTTTGTGATCCCGCTGGGACTCGAACCCAGGGCCCTAACATTAAAAGTGTTATGCTCTACCAACTGAGCTACGGAATCATTCCCCTTTTTTTAAAAAGGAGTGCAAAAATAAGGGAATATTGGTTTGCTGCAAAAAAGTTTTGATGGTATATTTATAATAATTACAAGATTTTATACCTATTTGTTCACCGGCAGCAGATTATCTCATTAATTTTGCCTTAACGTATTAGTATGAGCAATTTCTTCGAAAATAAGGTGGTAGCGGTTACCGGCGGAAGCGACGGTATTGGAAAAGCATTGGTGGATAATTTGTTGCATTTGGGAGCTAAAGTGGCTACCTGTGCCCGTAACCAGGATAAACTTTATGATTTGCAACTGAGCCATTCCACTATGCCCTTACATTGCGTGGTGGCCGATGTGAGCGATTATAACAGCTGTGCCTTATTCATCAATAGTACTATTAAACAATTTGGCGGTATTGATATCTTAATTAATAATGCCGGCGTTTCCATGCGCTCTTTATTAAAAGATGCAGAGTTGGAAGTGTTTAAAAAGGTAATGGATATTAATTTTTTTGGTTCATTATATTGCACCAAACTTGCACTGCCTTCTATTTTGGAAAGACAGGGTACCATTGTAGCCATTTCTTCCATTGCAGGATACAGGGGGTTGCCGGGAAGAAGTGGGTATAGCGCCAGTAAATTTGCTTTAAACGGCTGGATGGAGGCCATACGCACCGAGTTGATGGATGACCAGGTAAATGTAATGTGGGTGTGCCCGGGTTTTATACGAAGTAACATCAGGAAAGTTGCGTTAAACAGTAAAGGCGAGCAGCAGGGCGAAAGCCCGATGGATGAAGCTGCTCTTATGGGCCCTGAAGAATGTGCCGCCCATATTTTAAAAGCCATTGAAGAAAGAAAACGTACCCTGGTTTTAACCTTCAGGGGAAAGCAAACCGTATTTATCAACAAGTTTTTTCCATCATGGGCCGACAGGCTCACCAAAAAATTCTTTTTTAGGGATGGTAAACTCATCAAATAATTCTTTTTTTGTTTCATGCCAATTGTAACTTTCACCAGCGACGTAGGAATGGAGGATTTTATTACCGCCGCTGTTAAAGGGCAACTCTTGCAGGCAAATCCTTCGTTTACTATTATTGACATTACCCATAACCTTTCACCGTTTAATTTTTTACGTACGGCTTATGTTTGTAAAAATGCTATTAAAAACTTTCCGGTTGGAAGCTTCCATCTTATACTGGTGAATGTATTTGATGAAAAAACCGATCATTTATTAATTGCAGAGCATAATGGCCACTATATTGGCTGCGCCGATAATGGATTGCTTACCATGGTTTTAGAGGAGTTGCCCCAAAAAGTAGTAGCTTTGCCGCTCCAAAGTAACCGGCAAAATAATATGATGTATTATGCCGAAGTATTTGCCAAAGCTATTCATGCACTTGACAATGGAAAAAAAATAGAAGAGCTGGGTAATGTTGAAGTTTCTATAAATGTTAAAAACCCCTTAAAGCCCACCTTAGGGCCCAATTGGATAGAAGGACAAATTATTTTTATAGATAATTTCGAAAATGTAGTGGTGAACATTAGCAAAGAAGAATTTGAAGAGCAAAGAAAGGGCAGGAATTTTAAAATTTCTTTTAGGCGGGATGATGAAATAGATAAAATAAGCGAAACCTATGCCGATGTACAGCAGGGTGAAAAACTGGCGTTGTTTAATTCGGCAGGATATTTGGAAATAGCAATCAATAAAGGCAATGCAGCGGGGTTACTGGGCTTGCAGGGGTATTCAGAAAAACAACAACAGTCATTGGCTGCCCAGGATTTTAACCGCCTGTTTATCTACCAAACCGTAAAAATATTTTTTCAATAAACAACCTAAAAATTAAAACAATGAAAAAAATAATTTACTCCCTTTTATTTATGGTTACGGCCGGTACCACTACCGCACAGGTAAAAATGCCGGCGCCATCCCCTACACAAAAAATTGTGCAGGACTTTGGGCTCTCCAGTATTGAATTATCGTATAGCAGGCCCATCACTAAAGGAAGAAAAATTTTTGGTGACCTGGTGTCTTATGATAAACTTTGGCGCACCGGGGCCAATGCCGCCACTACCATTCGCTTCAACGATGCGGTGGAAATAAAAGGTAAAAAAATTGATTCGGGCACTTATGCGTTATACACTATTCCGCATCTTGATACCTGGGAAATTATTTTAAATAAAGGCATTAAAAACTGGGGTGTGGACGGTTATAAAGAGTCCGAAGATGTGGCAAGATTTTCGGTGGAGCCTTCACACATAAAACCATTGGTAGAAAGTTTTACCATTCAATTTACCGATGTAAAAGCAATGGGCGCCAACCTGGAAATTCTTTGGGAAAATACCGCAGTGCGGTTACCCATTGCCCCTTATGGCATGGTGGATCGCATTAAAACACAATTAGACGAGGCGCTCAAAGGAGAAAAAAAACCCAACTGGCAGGCAGCACAATTCTATAATGAGTACGATAACAATCCAAAAAAAGCGTTGCAATATGTTAGCGAAGCCGTAAAAGATAATCCTAAGGCATTTTGGGTTTGGATTTATAAAGCAAAAGTTGAGCTGGCCCTGGGCGATAAATCCGCAGCAATGCAAAGTTCCAATACTTCACTTAAGCTGGCTAAAGAAGCGGGCAATGACGATTATGTAAAAATGAATGAAGACCTGCAGAAAAAACTGAAATAATTTTGTATATCCCTGCTGTGGCCCCTTAAACAGCAGGGATTTTTATATTCTTTTATCATGCTTCTTAATTTTAGAAAGCGTACCGCTGTATTGCTGCTTTTTCTGTTTGTAGCGGTAATGCATCCGGCTTATGCACAACTCAATCCTTTTTCTTATAAACCGCAAAAAGCCATAACGGTAAGTAAAGCAACCGTGGTGAGCGCCCATCCTTTGGCGAGTGATGCAGGTTTGCAAATATTAAAAGCCGGAGGAAATGCAGTGGATGCGGTAATAGCGGTACAATTGGCGCTTGCGGTAGTGTACCCGGGGGCGGGTAATATTGGTGGCGGAGGGTTTATGGTTGCCCAATTGGCTAATGGCCAAAATATTGCCCTGGATTTTAGGGAAAAAGCGCCGGGTAATGCATTTAAAAATATGTACTTGGACAGCGCCGGTAATGCCCTTCCGCAGCTCAGTAAAAACGGGCATTTGGCCAACGCCGTTCCGGGCACGGTTGCCGGTTTGTTTGCATCGCTTAAATATGCCAAATTACCCTTCAAAAAATTAATTGCACCTGCTATAAAATTGGCCGAAAAAGGATTTGCCCTTACTGAGGCAGAGGCTAAATCACTTAATGCTTCAAAGGAAGATTTTTTGAAGTATAATAATTTTACACCGGTATTTGTAAAAAAAACGCCCTGGAAGAAGGGGGATATCCTGGTGCAAAAAGAACTTGCACAAACCTTAAACCGCATCAGCAAATATGGCATTAATGGATTTTACAGAGGTATTACGGCAAAGTACATTGTGGAGGATGCCGCTAAAAATGGCGGAATTATTACTGCAGAAGATTTGAAAAATTATACAGTAAAGTTCCGAAAGCCCATACAATTTTCTTACAAAGGATATGAAATCATTACCATGCCATTGCCCAGCAGTGGAGGCATTTTACTCAGGCAAATGTTAGGCATGGTGGAAAGCATGAATATAGCGGCTCTGCAATTTCAAACCCCGGAGAGCGTACAACTTATGGTAGAAGCCGAACGTAGGGCCTTTGCCGACAGGGCAGAGTATATGGGTGATGATGATTTTGTAAAAGTTCCTTTAACCACCTTGATGAGCGATGCCTACCTGCAGCAAAGAATGAAGGATTACATTCCCGGAAAAGCGGGAAGCAGCAAACTTACCGGTGCAGGACCTATAAAAGAACATGATGAAACCACGCATATAAGTGTTGTAGATGCAGAAGGGAATGCCGTTTCGGTAACCACAACCCTTAATGGAAGGTATGGCAGCAGGGTAGTGGTAAAAGCTGCAGGATTTATAATGAATAACGAGATGGATGATTTTAGCATTAAAGAAGGTGAACCCAATTTATATGGCGCAGTGGGCAACAAAGCCAATGCTATTGAAGCCAACAAAAGAATGCTCAGTAGTATGACGCCCACACTTGTATTAAAAGATAAAAAATTATTTATGGTAGTGGGCACCCCGGGAGGAACCACAATTCCTACCAGTGTTTATCAAACCATAATTAATGTAATTGATTTTGGCATGTCAGCAAAAGATGCTGTGAATAAGCCTAAGTTCCACCACCAATGGCTGCCCGATGAAATAATGATAGAAAATGATTTTAACCCGGCAACAGCTCAAAAGCTAACGGAGATGGGCTATACCTTGAATAATATTGGAAAAATAGGCCGTACCGAACTCATTTTATTTAAGGATGGCGCCATACATGCCGTTGCCGATAACCGGGGAGACGACGATGCCCGGGGTTTTTAAGAAATTGATAAAATTTTAAACCCATTTTCCTGATCCGTGGTTATTAAGTATTTTTACGTTTTTACATACACCCACTGCAAAAAACGTTAACGATATTAAAATGGATTGCACTTTCGCTGGCATTTTTGATGGCTTTTGTATTTCTTTTCATTAAAATAAAACCATCCGTTTCCCCCGTTGTTTTTTATTTACTCTTAATCCTGTTCATTGTTTTTTGGTGGATGGTTTTCAAAAAAGTCAAACATAAATTAGGGTTTTTAATTTTCGTCTTTTTATTTTTTGGCGTCCTTTACACACTTCTACAAACGTCTTCCGGTCAAACCTGGCTTGTGAATAAAATAGGCCATAGTTTATCCGAAAAACTCAATGCAAAACTGAGTATACAAAAAGTAGATGTTGATTTTTTAAACCGCCTGGTATTAAAAGGCGTAATGGTAGAAGACCGGAATAAAGATACCCTGCTTTATGCCGGCGAACTAAAAGCCAATGTAAACGACTGGTTTATTTTTAAAAACAGGGTAGAAGTCAGTAACGTGCAGTTGTGTGATGCCGTAATTAATTTAAACCGTACGGACAGTGTTTGGAATTACCAGTTTTTAATAGACTTCTTTAGCTCTGGAGAAAGTAAAAAATCCGGTAAAAACAACCTGGCCATAACTATTGATGAAGTTCAACTCTGCAATATCAGCATAAACAAAACCGATAATTGGGTGGGACAGGATATGCAGGTATCATTAAAAAAATTAGACCTTGTGGTGGACCGCTTTGATTTGCTTCAAAAGAATATTGCGGTAAAAAGCCTTGTTATTGAACAACCGTATTTTATTCAAAAAAGCTATACCGGCAACCGACCCGATTACCTCAAAAAGAAAAATAAAGCGGTTTCCCGGGTTAAGGAAGTGGCTTTGCAATGGAATATTGGCGGCTGGCAAATTACCGGGAAAAATATTCAGCTTATAGATGGGCTTTATGCTAACGAAAAGCAAAACGGCAAAACACCTCATACCTATTTTGACGGCAGCCACATGATTTTTTCATCCATTAATGGTTCGTTGAATAATTTTTCTTTTTTAAAGGATACGATAAAAGCCAATATTAATTTGCAAACCCGGGAACGGGGAGGCCTTGTGGTAAAAAAACTCCGGGCAGCTTTTAGGTTTACGCCGGATATCATGGAATTTAATAACCTGGATTTACAAACCAATAATAGCCGGCTGGGCGACTATTATGCTATGCATTTCAACAATTTTGGAAAAGACATGGGCGATTTTATCGAAAAAGTTACCCTTGAACTTCATCTAAAAAATAGTGAAGTATATTCTGATGATATTGCTGTTTTTGCGCCGGCTTTAAAAAGCTGGAAAAGAATTTTTCAAATTTCGGGAACTGCTAAAGGCGCCGTGCAGAATTTTAAAGCTAAAAATTTAAACATCATCTCCGGCAACAGTAAATTGCAAGGAGATCTTTCCATGGCCGGCTTACCGGATCTTAACTCCACATTTATAGATTTAAAAGCCAATGATCTTCAAACGGACTACCAGGACCTGGCATTAATCATTCCCGGGATAAAGAAAAGCGGTGTTGCTTTTCGCAAATTGGGTAAAGTATCCTACCAGGGAACCTTTACGGGTTTTCCTAAAGATTTTGTAGCCTACGGAACCTTTCAAACTGCACTGGGAAGCCTTACCTCCGACATTAACATGAAATTTCAAAACGGGAAAGACCCGGTTTACTCCGGAAAACTATTTACCGGCGGTTTCAATATTGGGTCCTTATTCAATAACAAAGCATTGGGGATGCTTGCATTAAATGCCAATGTTTCTGGCACAGGTTTTTCGGCCGATAAATTAAAAATGAACGTAAATGGAAAAGTAAACCGGGTTGACTTTAACCATTATGCTTTTAGGAACCTTACCATGAAGGGGAATTTTATAAAAAAATCGTTTAATGGATTTTTCTCCATTGACGACCCTAATCTGAAAATTACTGAACTCTATGGAAAAGTGGACTTGTCCAATAAAAATACCATATTAAATGCCGATGCCAAAGTGGGCTATATCAATCTTAAAAACTTAGGGCTCACAAAAGATAACCTTAGCTTATCCGGTATGTTAAATCTGAACTTTACCGGGAATACCATTGATAATTTCCTGGGAAGCGCCAGCATTCACCACGCAAGCTTGTATAAAGACAGTACAAAATTATTGTTTGACTCTCTGCGTATTGTATCACAGGAAGAAAACGGCACCCGGCAATTGAAAATTGAATCCAATTTAATGCAGGCGAATATTTCAGGAAAATTTAAAATTTTGGAATTGCCCAATGCGTTTACGTTCTTCCTGGCAAAATATTATCCGGCTTATTTCAAAGCGCCGAAAAAACTGAGTGAGCAAAATTTTGATTTTAGAATTCAAACCAAAGAGATTGACGATTTTGTACAGCTCTTCAATAACAAGCTGAAAGGCTTTAGCTATGCCGATATTAAAGGAAGCGTACACCTGAATACCTATGAGTTGTTTATGGATGCCAATATCCCTTCCTTTTCTTATGATGGGAAAATGTTTTCCAATACTTCGTTTTTGGGTAAAGGAAACCGGGAGTCTTTAAATGCCGTAATGCTGGTGGATAATATTAAATTTAAGGATAGCTTGCAATTTCCCAAATCTAAAATAAATGTAACGGCAAGCAATAATATTTCAAATATCAGCCTGGTTACATCGGCCAATAAAACCTTAGATAGCGCTGAGCTTAATGCTACTATAACGCACTTGAAAGAAGGCATAGAAATTCAATTTGCCCCAAGTTCATTTGTATTAAACGGCAATAAATGGTTGCTGGAAAAAGATGGAACTATTTCACTGCTACCCGGCAAAGTAACTGCCGATAAAGTAAAATTTGTTCACGACAATCAAAATATTATTTTATATACCCGGCTCAATCCTCAAACCGGCGAATCTGAGCTGGTTGCCGATCTAACGCAAATTGACATTGAAGACTTTTTACCCATCGTAGTTTCCAAACCGGAATTGCGGGGTAAACTTACCGGGAAAGCCGTGGTTAAAAATTTGTTTACTAACCCGGTTATAGAATTTAAGGGCAATGCAGACCGCTTTCAATTAGATGATAAAGATGTGGGTGATGTGATTTTAGATGTTCATGCAAATACCCAAACCGGGAATATAGGGTTTAAAGTAAAAACCGATGGTGATCAAAATGCTTTTGACATAAATGGAAAGTACAATTTTAAAGATACCACCGGAACTGCAATGGATATAGCCGTGGCTGCAGATCGCCTAAACCTTAATTTAATTGAACCTTATGTAAAAACCATATTCAGTGAATTGAATGGTGTAGCCACCGGTAATATCAGGTTATACGGGGGTAAAGATAATATGTATATTGTTGGCCCGGCTACCATCAGCAATGGAAGCGCATTAGTTGTTTTTACCCAATGCAAATATTTATTTAACCGGCAAAAGATAAATTTTGGAAAAGACCTTATTGAAATCAATGGCCTGCAGCTTACCGATACGCTGGGCAACTCTGGCGTGGTAAGCGGAAAAATAAAGCATCATTTCTTTAGGGATTTTGCATTTGAAAATGTACGGATGGAAACATCCAAAATGCTGCTCTTAAATACCACTAAAAAAGATAACAACCAGTTTTACGGTACGGTAATTGGTAATGCATTGCTAACGTTGGAAGGGCCCTTATCCGATATGGTTATGAACATCAGCGGTCAGCCAAGCGCTTTAGACTCCAGCCACATTTACCTGCCAACAACCGATACCAAAGAGAGTAATAAAATTGATTATATTGATTTTATTAAGTTTGGTAGCGAAATGGATGTAAACAATAAGGGCGCTCAATCCTCCAACTTAACGGTAAATCTAAGTTTAGTGGCAAACCCGGCCTGTAAAATAGATGTAATCCTGGATGAAGAAACCGGCGATATCATTAAAGGTGAAGGAAATGGAAGATTAAATATTCGGGTTGGCACCATGGAGCCGTTAACCATACGGGGCCGTTATGAATTAACAAAAGGAGAATATACCTTTAATTTTCAAACCATCGTAAACCGGCCCTTTACATTAAAACGGGGAACCATAACCTGGAATGGCGACCCTTATGCAGCGCTGATTGATATTGATGCGGAGTACCTTGCCAAAAATGTTGACGTAAGCAGCCTTTCATCTATTTCTAACGCAAGGGTTAAAGAAGACATCATCATCCTTTCACACCTCACAGGTATTTTAAGTAAACCCGATATAAGTTTTGAGTTTGAACTTCCGGAACGAAGTGCATTACGCAATGATTATATTGTAATTCAAAAACTGGCCGATTTTGCCCAGGATGCCAACACTATGAATAAACAGGTGGCTAGCCTGCTTTTATTTGGGGCCTTTATTAACGAAGAGCAAAATTTCTTTTCACAGCAAAATACTTTGGGCATTGCTACCAGCACTATTGGGGGCTTGTTAAGCGGCTGGTTAACCAGTACGTTCAGTAAAGAACTGGAACGGGCTACCAATGGAATTGTTTCCACCTGGGTAGATATTAACCCAACCCTTGACTTTCAGAATGCAAAAAACCAACTGCAGGCCAATATCAGGGGCGGCTTTAAGTTTACGCCAGGTAAAAGATGGGTGGTACTATTAGGGGGTAATTTAGATTATAATAATCCCTATTTTGCCAGCCGGAAGGGGTTGTTTACACCTGATATTTCTGTAGAGTTATTACTGAGGGATGATGGCTCACTGCGCTTAGTGGGCTTTAATAAAACCGGTGTGGACTTTACCTCTGGCCAGCGGAATAGAACCGGTGTTCAGTTAAGTTATAGAAAAGATGTAGATAAAATAAGCGACCTTTTTAAAAGCACCAAAAAATTAAAAGAAGAAGAGGTGAAGAAAGTAAAAGAAAGGGCCAATTAAGGGTTAGATCATTTTGAAGTATTAGGGCGTTCCATTCTTTAAAATCTCATGCCCAAGCTTATCTCTTTTTGTAGCCAGGTATTTTTTATTATGAGGATTGGGCTCCATCTCTATAGCCACGGTTTCCACAATTTCCAGTCCATAGCCTAATAAGCCGGCTCTTTTTTTGGGATTGTTGCTCATCAGCTTCATTTTACTTACCCCTAAATAGCGTAGAATTTGTGCGCCTACACCATAATCCCGTTCATCCATTTGAAATCCTAATTCCAGGTTGGCTTCTACCGTATCCATTCCTTCTTCCTGTAACTTATACGCCTTTAATTTATTTAAAAGCCCAATTCCCCGGCCTTCCTGGTTCATATAAAGGATTAATCCTTTCCCTGCTTTTTCTATCTGCATCATGGCATGATGTAATTGCTCCCCGCAATCGCAGCGCATAGAGCCGAGCATATCGCCGGTAACGCAGCTGCTGTGCACCCTTATTAAAATAGGTTCATCTTTTTCCCAATCCCCTTTTTTTAAAGCCAGGTGAATATCGCCGGTGTTTATTTGTTTAAATGCTATTAATTTAAAGTTGCCATAATGCGTAGGCATATTTACCCTTACTTCTTCTTCAATAAGCGTTTCTTTTTTTAGCCGATATTCTATTAAATCTTTTATAGAAATAATTTTAAGCTGATGTTGCCGGGCAATTTCCAAAAGCTGGGGTAACCGGGCCATTGTGCCATCTTCATTCATGATTTCAACCAACACGCCGGCCGGTTTAAAACCCGCAAGCCGGGCTATGTCAATGGTGGCCTCGGTATGGCCTGCCCTTCTTAATACACCACCTTTTTTTGCCCTTAATGGAAAAATATGTCCCGGGCGGCCAAGATCTTCCGGCCGGGTATCGGCGTGGGCAAGGGCCATAATGGTTTTGCTTCGGTCCGATGCTGAAATACCGGTTGTACATCCGTTTCCCAAAAGGTCAACACTTACAGTAAAAGCGGTTTCATGTAATGAAGTGTTTTGGTTAACCATGGGTTGAAGGTTTAATGCATCGCATCGTTCTTCTGTAAGTGGGGCACAGATTAACCCCCGCCCATATTTGCTCATAAAGTTCACCACTTCAGGCGTGGCATGTTCGGCAGCACAAATAAAATCACCTTCATTTTCCCGATCTTCATCGTCCACTACAATAACCAATTTCCCTTCCTGAATATCTTTCAACGCTTCTTCTATTGTATGCAGCATACCCAATTTTTTTGCAAAGTTAGCAACAAATTCAACGCTAATAATGCCCTACATTGAAGCAATGTGCTGTGAATGGAATGGTAATAAAAAACATTTATTTATTATGATTTATTTCTATTTATATGTTCATTATGTTATTTTATTTGTTTTCTTTGCTTAATAAATTTTATTGCTATGCTTAAGAGATTAAACTTATTATTATTGATTTGTTTTTCGGTAGGTTTTATGGCCAATGCCCAGGTTACTACCAGTGGAATGACCGGCACCATAAAGGGTGACAATGGAGTGTTATTACCCGGTGCCACAATAAAAGCTACCCATACTCCTACAGGTTCTGTGTATTCTACTACAACAAATAACAAGGGCGTTTATTCTATACAGGGTATGCGCACCGGCGGCCCGTATGTTATTGAAATCAGCAATGTAGGATATCCCAATAAAACTCTCAGTGATATTTACCTTGTTTTAGGCGAATCCTATATTGCCAATGAACAACTTGCATCAAAAGCAACTGAACTTACAGAAGTGGTGGTGGCTGCAACAGGAAGAACAAGCAAGTTAAACCGGTTTAAAACGGGGGCTTCTACCAATATATCCGTACAGCAAATTTCTTCCATGCCTGCATTGAGTAGGAGTATTTCAGATTTTACAAAACTCACACCACAATCAAATGGTAATTCATTTGCCGGTAGAGATGGCCGTTATAATAATGTACAAATTGATGGCGCTAACTTTAATAACGGCTTTGGTTTAAATGATGATCCCTTACCTGGTGGCGGTGGTGTATCCATTGATGCTATTGAAGAAATACAGGTTAATATTGCGCCTTATGATGTACGCCAGGGCGGATTTACCGGTGCCGGTATAAATGCAGTTACCCGTAGTGGTACCAATACGTTAAACGGTTCTGCTTATTATTTCTTTTCCAATGAAGGGTTAATTGGGCGTAAAGTAAAAGGAGAATATTTAACGGGTTTACAGGAAAGTTCTACAAAAACAATGGGCTTTCGCCTGGGTGGCCCCATTATAAAAAATAAATTATTTTTCTTCCTTAATGCCGAAAAAATTACCATGACGGGACCAAGCGCCGGTGCAACCAATTACTGGGTAGCCTCAGAAGATGGCGTTGCAGACCCCGATAAAAACATTACCCGTGTAAAAAGAAGCGACCTTGAAGCGGTTAAACAACACCTCATTGATAAATGGGGTTATGACCCGGGCAGGTATGAAAACTATACCAATAGTGAATCTGACGTAAAATTAATTTTGGCACGTATTGACTGGAATATTAGTAACAACCACAGGCTGGCTATAAGGTTTAATACTACAAAAAGCGACGTTCCTTCATTGGTAAATGCTAACTCCGGACCTAACCCACGTACTAATTTCACTAACTATCCAAGAGTTGGCCAAAACTCTATGGCATTTGAAAGCACTATGTACAGTACGGTAAATTCTGTAAAGTCATTTACAATGGAGCTTAACAGCAAATTTTCCAATAAAATATCCAACCAGTTTTTGGTTACTTTCAGTAAAATAAATACCGACCGTAAGGCCAATAGCCCCGAGTTTCCGTTTATTGATATTGGAGACGGTTTAACAACGGTAGCATCCGGTATTTTCCAAAACTATATCTCAGCGGGTTATGAATTGTTTAGCTATAATAATAGTGTTATTAACGACAACCTGAATATTTTTAATAACGTTTCTCTTACCAAGGGCAAACATAATTTTATAGTTGGCGGAAGTTTTGAAATGCAAAAATTTGGAAACAGTTATCAAAGAGAAGGTACTTCATATTACCGCTATGCAAGTGTGGCCGATTTCTTAACCACAGGTACATCCAGTGAAGTTGCCCCTATTCAATTTGGGTTAACCTATGTATATCCCGGGATGGATCCTTATGCAAAAGCCACCTATTTTTTACCGGCATTATATGCACAGGATAATATTGCAGTAACCGATAAATTTAATGTAACGGTAGGCTTGAGGGCAGAAATGCCCACCTTTAAAGATGATTTAACTGCAAATACGGCAATTGATTCATTGGATTTATTAGACCAGGATGGTAAATTAGCTCATTACGGTTCGGCAGTTTGGCCAAAGAAGAGGGTAATCCTTTCTCCCCGTGTAGGTTTCCGTTGGGATGTTTATGGAAACAAAAACCTGATGATTCGTGGCGGTACGGGTATTTTTGCCGGCCGTGTTCCCTTTGTATGGCTTACCAACCAACCCACCAATACCGGTGTAATTCAAAACCTTATTGAACCGGGTAGTTACAGCGCTTCGGCATCCTGGATCGGCGATATCCGCTTTAACCCAGATAGATTATATTGGTTAAATAACACCCCGGCAAGCGCACAAAATGTATTTATAAAATCTCCAAAAAGCGGTGTTCCCGGCACTATTGCCCTGGTAGATCCTCATTTTAAAATGCCAAGAGTTTTTAGAACGAGCATTGGGTTCGATCAAAAATTAGGCAACTCTCCGTTTACTTTAACAGCAGATTTATTATACACAAAAGATTTACAATCGGTTTATCAATACGGTGCAAACCGCAAACCGGCAACTCAAAAAATGTATGACGGAAGAGATTATTATGCAAACGCTGCAGCATACCAATACAACAGCAAAATTGGAGGTAATTCGGCCAGTATTCTGTCTAATACCAGCAAAGGCTATTCCTTTAACTTTACAGTTGGCGTATCCATGGCTCAAAAGAAGGGCTTCTCCGGATCATTATTCTTTAGCCATACAACAGCACAAGGCACAACAGATAACCTGGGTTCAAATGCAAGTTCTGCCTGGGGCGCTACACCAATTATTAGTAATCCCAATGATATCTTCCTGGCTTCTTCAATAGATGCTTTGCCCAGCAGGGTTGTGGGTACTTTATCATACCGTAAAGAATATTTAAAGCACCTGGCAACAACCGTTACTTTATATTATAATGGTTCAAGTGCAGGACGATATTCTTATACTTATGGCGGTGATGTAAACGGTGATGCTATTAATGCCGACCTGCTATACATACCCAAAGATGCTTCTGAAGTGAATTTTGTAGCAGCCAACGGCTTTACCGTTCAGCAACAGGTAGATGCATTTAATGCACTTATTAAGAGCAGCAAATACCTATCCAGCCATAAAGGCCAAATTGCCGGCCGAAATGCAGGCGTTATGCCCTGGAACAGCCGCTTTGATTTAAAATTCATACAAGATGTGTTTATGCATGTTGGGAAAACCAAAAACACCCTGCAGTTTACAGCTACTATTATTAATTTCGCCAACTTCTTAAACTCCGACTGGGGTATTCGGAAACAACTTCTCAATAACGCCAATACACCATTAACGGTAGTAACCAAAGGCGTTAACCCTACTTTTAAAATGAATACTACCAGTATAAATGGCCAAACGGTATTGCCTACTACTATGTACAGGGATGTAACTACGTTTGGTACTACCTGGAGTATGCAGTTGGGTATTCGTTATTTGTTTAATTAACTAAAAGATAAATTCATAATTATCCGGCCGCCATTTTTGGCGGCCTTTTTTGTGTAGTGTACCTACGAGCTTTTAGATTTAGCAACTATTCATAACGATGAGCATAGCAAAAAGCAAAATTTAATGAGCGGGTAACTTCGCTGGCAGGGTTATTATCAATTTGCAGGTACGCAACTTTCAACTCTTTTACCATCCAATTAAAAAAGCACTAAGTGTGGGTTTATAATAGGGCAAAGTAGTGAGTAAGTACTAAACGGATTTTGATGTTTTGTTTTACTGTTTGTCTAATTGCAGTTTTACGTTCAGTAATGCTTGCCTCGTACAATAATCTTGGTAAGGATTTGAAAAAAATGGGCTTAAGAGTTTTAATAAGATGCTGCCGGGTGACGAATACGTATGAATTTTGAAAATTGTATTTTGGTCAGCATTTTGTTCAATGGTAAAAATGGATATGCCTTTTTCAACATGGCCATTTAAAATAACATAAATAAACCCAATTCTTGTAGGCTCATGAATTATTTTATTAATTCATACTCCAAAAACTAATTTTTGTGAAAAGGGTTTAAACGGGGGAATAAATACCTGCTGTACAATTATGTCGCCAACTTTCATAGTTCTTTTCTCAAAGGTGCACTGTGCCAAACAGATCATAATTTTTCCGGGGAAAATCTGGTAGTCAAACAGGAAGCCGGTATCCAAATCCTGGAACTGTTTCACCGTATGAATGGATATAATGGAACTCTTTTCTTTAAGTTTACACTTATCAAATTCCATAACGGGTTGCTTTTTTAAAACTTCCAGGTGTTTCGGAAAATTCTTTATTTGATCGGTAAGGTAAAGCTGCATTTTTTGATTGAAGGCTAATTTAGTTTTGGGGTTATACAATATAAAACATCCCTTAGAGAAACAAAAAAAGGCTGCCTAAGCAGCCTTAAAAAACTATCTATGTGAGTTTATTGTTTAACTACTTTACCATTAAAGATCACTTCGTTATTGGCTCCTTTAATCGTCATAATGTACATTCCCCTGCCTGCATTTGCTGCTTTGGTAAACGTCATTCGTGAGCTGCCGCTTACCACATTCCATTTTTCAATGGCCACTTGTTTGCCGGCCATATCATAAAGCGCAACTTCTACAGGCATGCTGTTTTTACTGAGGAAATCAATATTAATATGGTTGATGAATGGATTATTTACCACAGTAGCACTGGTTCCATTAATGGTAACTTTTACGCTGGTAATTCTTGACAAGGTAGAGCGGTTGTCAATATCATATTGCCTTACCCGGTAAATATTATTACCTGCTACCGGGCTCCTGTCATAGAACTGGTAGGTTTGTACAAACTGGCTGTTTCCCTGGCTTTCTACTCTGCCAATAACGGTCCAGTTTACGCCATCGGTACTTTTTTCGATATTAAAGTATTTATTATTTAATTCAAAAGCAGTTTTCCATTGAACCAGTATGCCTGCACTTTTTTGAGTGGCAGAAATATCCAGGAAGTTAACCGGTAAGGGTCCTCCATCCGGGCAATAAAATAACCCGAAATCATCTACGGCAAAATCATTTCCACAACCACCACTGGTGGCATCAGACAGCCTTATGCGGATATTGTTGGTTACTACATTTGGAGGAAGAATAAAAGTACCACCTTGTTGGATCCATACCGGGTTGTTACTGGTAGGTACCGGGCTGCCTACATTTGGTGAATTTTGCATGGCCACCCAATTGTTATTGCCATCCAAATATTCGGCATATAAATTAACCGAAGCAAGTAATGGGTTACCAAAACATGCGTAAGGCACATTAGCATTAATAATATAAAACCTGAAATAATAAGCACCACTAGAAAATGTATTTTGGCTGGTAATGGTATGCATAAAAAAATCGCCGAAATCGCCATTCACTACCAGCATCCTTCCATCGGTATTACCGGTATGATCGGGCGAATTATGCCATTCAATTTTTTGCTGCAGGTTACTGGCAACCCTGTAAGAACCTTCGGCAAATAATGGGCCGGTAGGCTCGTAGCTAAATAAGGCGTCAGGGTGGCTTGTGGTATCATTTCCGGTACCAAAGTCTTCCTGCCATAAGGTTACAGAATTAGTGCATGGTTGTGTTTGTGCCACAACATAACTGTTCATGAATGCCATGGCAACAAGCAGCGCAATACTTCTTGATAAAATTGAGCCAAGGCCATGCGTAAATTTCTTTTTCATACAAAACGTTTTGATTTTGAGGTAATTTAATTGGCTGACAAAGAAATAGGATGCTAAAGGAAATGGCCTTCAGAATAAGAAATTGGCTTGAGGTAAGTAAAGTTTCTTAGGAAATTTAGATATTGTAGCTATCTGATAATGGTAGCGGATCACGAACTGTAAAGCTACTCTATTGATTTTAGAAATGCAAGGAATTTGTGTTTTTTTCTTTTCTACAGTACAAATATTTTATATATAAATTGATTCATTTATATTCTTCATTATAAAAAATGCAAAATTATAGGAAGAGAAAATCATTAATTTTTGCATTACAGTAAAATTATTTGTAATAATCTACTTTCGTTTTCAAATTACGGTTAAGGTCTATTTTTATCCTTTATTATTATTTACTCTCACCGATCTTTGTATAATGAACCAGTAATTGAACATATGAAAAAATACAGTTTTGGTATTATTGGATTGGGTACGATGGGTAGTAATTTTCTACAAAATATCCATGAACACGGTTTTACAGTGACCGGGTATGACAAAGACCCCGCAAAAGTAAATGCATTGAATGCTGAGATACCCGGTGGCGAAACCCTCGCCTTTAGTGATTTAAAACAATTTATAAACAGTTTGGAGACGCCCAGAAATATTATTTTGCTGGTGCCGGCAGGCAAATTTGTTGATTTTGTGTTGGAGGATTTAAAAACTTATTGGGGCGAAAATGATGTAATTGTGGATTGTGGCAACTCCCATTTTACCGATACACAACGCAGGCTGTTAGCGCTGGCCAACTCAAAAGTGCATTTTATGGGTATGGGTATTTCCGGTGGTGAAGCCGGTGCCCGTTATGGCGCAAGTATTATGCCGGGTGGCGATAAAGTGGCGCATAGCCGAATTGCTCCTATGCTGGAGGCGGTATGTGCAAAAGTTAGCGGGCAGCCTTGTACGGCCTATATGGGCAATGGAGCGGCTGGGCATTATGTAAAAATGGTACATAACGGTATTGAGTATTCTATAATGCAACTATTAAGTGAAAGCTATCATCTCATGAAAGGGTTTGCTAAAATGAGTAATGAAGAAATTCAAAAGCTATTTGCCGAATGGAATAGGGGAAGGCTTCATTCTTTTTTAATGGAAGTTACAGCTGCCGTATTTTTACAGCCCGATGATGCAGGAAATGGGTTATTAATTGACCGCATTTTAGATACCGCCGGCCAAAAAGGAACCGGCGCCTGGACGAGCCAGGATGCTGCAAATGTAGTATCAGCAATACCTTCAATAGATGCTGCCGTTTCTCAACGTATCATTTCTTCTTTTAAAAAAGAAAGGGTACAATATGCACAACAGGTGATTAATGTGGCTACACAACCTATTGGCGACAAACAACTTTTTTTAAAGCAACTGGAACAGGCGCTGTATAGCAGTTATATTTTATCATATGCCCAGGGTTTAAATATGTTAACACGGGCATCGGCTCATTACCAATTCGGCATTCCAATGGCATCGGTAGCTTCCATTTGGCGTGGCGGCTGTATCATAAGGGCTACAATGCTGGAAAAAATTACCGGCGCTTATACGCAAAACCCTTCTTTGGAAAACCTGATGGCCGATAGCTATTTTGCAGGAGAATTACAAAGTGTTAAGAAAGATTTTTCATTTTTAGTAGCTTCTGCTTTACAGGCAGGTATTCCCGTACCCGGTTTTAGCGCTGCACTTAATTATTATCTTAGCTATCATAGCGCTTGGTTGCCTGCAAATTTAATACAGGCACAAAGAGATTTTTTTGGAGCGCATACTTACCAACGTACAGACAAAGACGGTATTTTTCACAGTGCCTGGAGCCAAATCATCCGTTAAATTTTTATTATGCAAAGCACAAGTTATAATACAGCAGCCGTTATTTATATTTTTGGTGGTACTGGAGATTTAAGCCGCCGCAAACTCATTCCTGCCCTGTATAATTTGTATTTAGGCGGATGGCTTCATGAAAATTTTTCCATCATTTGCATTGGCTCTTCTATAGGCAATAGGGAAACCTTGATCAAAGAATTAAAAAGTGGCGTTGATGAATTTTCCCGAAGTGGGAAAACAAAAAAAGCTCAATGGGACGACTTTGAAAAGAAAATTGAATTGCTTAAAGGCGACTTTACCCAAAAAAAACTATACAGTAATCTCAAAAAAATTAAATGCAGTTTTGAGAAAAAACAAGCCCCGGCCAACCGGATTTTTTACTTAGCGGTACCGCCTAAGTTTATTGGCATTATTGCTGAAAATTTAGGTGAAGCCGGTTTTGCAGCAGACAGGCTACACAACCGGATAGTGGTGGAAAAACCCTTTGGCACCGATTTAAAATCGGCAAGGGAACTCAATAAGCAATTGCAATGTATTTTTAAAGAAAACCAAATTTATCGTATTGACCATTATTTGGGCAAAGAAACCGTACAGAATATTTTAGCCTTTAGGTTTGCCAATGCCTTATTTGAACCCATCTGGAACAGGAATTTTATTGACTCGGTGCAAATAACCGTGGCCGAAAAAATTGGAGTGGAGCAAAGGGGCGGCTACTATGAAACCAGCGGCGCTTTAAGGGATATGATCCAAAACCATGTGATGCAACTGCTCTGCTTAATTGCTATGGAACCGCCGGTAAGTTTCGATGCCGATGAAGTGCGAAATAAAAAAGCAGATGTGTTACGGGCAATTCTTCCGTTGCGAAAAGACGATATTCATAATGTGGCCGTAAGGGGGCAGTATGGGTCGGGATGGATTGAAGGCGAAAAAGTAAAAGGCTACCGGCAGGAAAAAAATGTGGCCCCCGATTCGGTTACCGAAACATTTGCGGCTATAAAATTTGAAATTGAAAACTGGCGTTGGAACGGGGTGCCTTTTTATGTGCGTAGTGGCAAGCGAATGAATCAATCTATAAGCTGTATCACCATTGAGTTTAAGCCGGTGCCCCACCAGTCTTTTCCGAGTGAGGCCAATGAAAACTGGCGCAGTAATTTATTGGTGATAAATATCCAGCCGGATATGGGCATAAAATTGCGGATGCAGGCCAAGCGCCCCGGACCCCAAATGTTACTCACTCCTGTTGACATGATTTTTAGCTATAAAGAAAGTTATGAAGGCTCCACTCCGGAAGCCTATGAAACCTTATTGCAGGATGTTATAGAAGGTGATGCTACCTTATTTATGCGTGCCGACCAGGTGGAAGCAGCCTGGCAACTGGTGCAACCGGTATTGGAAAATTGGAAAGCAAACCCTTCTGTAAATTTTCCAAACTATGCATCCGGTACTTTTGGTCCGGAAGCTGCCGAAACGTTAATAGCCAAAGACGGCAACCAATGGATTACCATGTCCATTAATTCTAAAAGTCAAAATGATGATTAAGGTTTTTGGGTCGGCAAAGGAATTGTGTTTTCATGCAATGGAAATTTTTATTGAGCTTGCTCAAAAAAATATTGCTAAAAAGGGGCGCTTTGTTGTGGCCCTTTCGGGCGGTAACACGCCCAATATGATGTATGATTTATTGGCCCAAAAAGAAAATGCACAAAAAGTAAACTGGAATAACGTATTTGTTTTTTGGGGCGATGAGCGATATGTGCCCTACCGGGATCCCAACAATAATGCCTACCAGGCGTATCAGCATTTGCTGGATAAAGTAAATATCCCGGCTCGTAATATTTTTCGGATACCGGTTTCTGGGGAAGCCCACCGGGATGCCAGGCAATATGAGCAAAATATCATTGAATTTTTTCAAGGCAAACCAACTTCATTTGACTTAATTTTTTTGGGTATTGGCGATGAAGGGCATACCGCTTCTATTTTTCCGGGTTCGGCACTATTGTATGAGCAATACGATTTGGTAAAAGAGGTGTATGTAGAACTGAAGCAATCCCTGCGCATAAGCTTTACATCTAATTTAATAAATGCCGCCAGGGAAGTTATTTTTATGGCTGCCGGTAAAACAAAAGCCAATGCCCTTAAAAAAATTATTGAAGGGGCTTACCATCCTGAAATTTTTCCGGCACAAATTGTTAACCCGGTACAGGGTCATGTTACCTGGCTGTTGGATAGTGATGCGGCCGCTCAACTTACCCGCCAAAAAAAGGCATAAAAAAAACGCTTCTAAATTTTAGAAGCGTTTTGAAAAAATACTGGTTATAATTAGTTATTGATAGAAACGGTTTGGTTATACTCGTCAAGTACAATAGTGTAAGTACCTGCTACGGTTGGTGTTTTAAAGTTGCTTCCGCCGGTCCATTGAATGGCCCTTGGCGTATTGGTTGAAGTAGCCCCACCGCTGGCATCTTCATAATCAAAAGCGCCCCAATCGGGCCCGGAAAGGAATTTAATATCCTTATTGGCGTCTAATTGAGCAGTTATCGTCCACACGCCATTTCCGGAGTAGGTCATTTGAGGGCTTGCACCGGGGTTCCAGGCAGGAACACCGGTAATGCCATCGCCTACTAAGCGCATTTCTGCTGCAGGAGATAATTCGTATTTGAGTTGTAATTTATTATCGCCGTTCCAAATGCAACGGGTGCGTGGAGATGCATTGGCCACAATGTTGGGGCCGTTACCATCGTTATCTAAATTTTCAGTACCGGCAGATCCCCACCAACGGGCTTTATCCGGGCCGCTATTGTCCCAAACAGGTCCATCGTGAAATTTAAATTCATCGGTACCGCTGCTGTTTGCAAGAATTAAGAATTTATCTCTTCCCACAATTCCACCATAAATTGGTGCAGATGGATCCCAGCCCTGCATACCGCCAACAACGCCCACTTGTTTTTGTTGTACCCAGGCCATATTATTTTCTATATCAATGGTAAGCCGGTAAATACCTGTAGCCGATACCTGGAAGTTACCCCCCTGGTTGTAGCCGGTACTGAAACCGCTACCACTGGCGCCATTATTGCCATAAGCAGAACCCCAGTCGCCGGGGGTTTTGGCAAATTTAAATTCGGTACCTGCATCTAATTTGATGTAAGAATAAAATATTTTATTAAAACGGTCGGGCTTTGCATCATTAATCATTTCTAATGGATTGTTTATATCCCAACCCTGCATACCACCTACAAGATACATTTTTTGAATGGGCAGGTATGTTGTAATACTTACCGTTACAACCGGAGAATACGAAACGGCGCCTTGCGCTGTAGTGGCTTTAATACGAAACTCAACATCACCGGTGGCATTTGCAGCAATGCCCGTATTTAACGCAAAGCCATTCATTTCGCCCTGGTTAAAAGAGATGGTATTCATATTTACGCCAACCGAAACGGAATGAGGAGATGCAAAACTATTGCCTGCGGCATCATATTGCAGTTCATACGTTACATTGCCGGTGTAGGTTTGAAAAGCGCTGGTCCAGTTAAACGTATTGGAATGATCACCGGCTGTTGCCAGCGTGCCGGTTACGGCTGTATTCTCCGAAGTTAAAATGGCCGGGTGGTCAAAAGATGAAATGGTAAAGCCAACGGTATTGGAAGTACGCTGCTCATTATTATTGCCGTAGGAAGAAATTACACGGGCTTCCAGTGAAACCGTTGCGCCTAAAGCAAAACCATAATTGAGCAGGATATTGTTCATTTCACCGCCGGTATATGAAGCGCCAAGGCTGCCCATTACGGTTTTGGTAGTGGGGTTGGCAAAGTTTTTACCTGCAGAGTCTATTTGAATAATAAACTTGTAATTAGCGGTATCTGTAGCATATTTTGGTGAAGTCCAGGAAAAATTCAGCACATTGCTGCTGGTATCCTGTAAGGTAGGCGTAACCGATGAAGGCGCAACGGAAAGCGTAATATCATTACCCAGGTTATAATAGGGTAAATCGTCCAGCTTTTCACAAGCTGCCAATCCTAATACGGCAACGGCTACAAGAGAAAAGAATTTTAAAAATTTTTTCATTTTATGAAAGTTTATGTGTGCGTATTATTGAGGTGTTAATTTGTATTTACCGGTTTGGAAATTCACTTCCACTTTATAAAGCCCCGGGCCGGGTGAGGGAAACTGGGGATCAGAGTCTCTTTTTTCGAAAGATCCCGACAGGGCCAGGTTAGGGGCTAAAGCATGATACTGTGTACCCCAAACCCCTTGCTGCTGAATTAATTTATAACCGCCGGTTGCATTAAAATTAAGCACCGCTTCGTAATGCAATATATCAATACGGGTAAATTTTTGATCTACATCGTAAGGAGACGGTAAAGGGTTGCTCCATCCTGATGCAAAAGCATCGCCAACGGCCCATAATTCGCCATCATCATAATTATTGGCAAAGGTTCCGGGTGGTTCAACCACAAAATCAAGGTAAGGTGTTACTTTAAGCGAAAGACTATTGGAATAAAGCGGAACGCTGCCATTGGCCAGGGTGGTTTTCACACGCATTTCTACATTGTGTTCTACGCCGGATGACAATTCCATCCGGGTTAAAATGGTATTTAAATCTTTATGCGTAAGAGTTGTGGTAAGGTCATTGGTAAAAACCGATTCCTGCATTAATGCACTACTGAAATTACTGCCTTCGGTGTCAACCTGTAATACATAGTTTACATCCTGGGAGCTTACGCCGGTATTAAACATATAGTTGGGGTTGGTCCAGGAAAGTGTAATGGCCGGGTCGGCAGCATTATCTTTTATCAAAAGCAATGGGCCGGCTGTACTGGCGGTAAATGCAGGCGGGGTTCCGCCTTCTATAATAATTTGGTTTTCTTCTTTCTTACACGATACCAATATCAAGGCAAATGCGGAAAGAACGAAAAGACTTGAAATAATTTTTTTCATTTTTGAATGATTTGAAAATTAATAATTAGTATCCTGTATTTTGATGAAGGTTAGGATTTGAGTTTAAGTTGGAAGAAGGTATGGCAAATATGTTGTATTTGCTGTTTACTGCAGTACCATTTGCTACGCCACCTTTCCAGGGCCATAAATAAGTGCCGGTGGTTAAAAGGTTATAACGTATAAGGTCGGTTCTGCGGTGGCCTTCCCAGTATAATTCTCTTGCCCTTTCATCTAAAATAAATTGCAGGGTAAGTTCAGGCGAGGTAATAGTTCCTGCATTTGCCCTTGTTCTTAAAGCATTAATATAGCCTAAGGCAATGCTTACATCACCGCCGGTTCCGCCTCTTAAAACCGCTTCTGCATAGATCAGATACATTTCCGGCAAACGGATGATGGGGAAATCAATATCAGAAAACTCAGAGTTGGGATCCCTAACTACGCCGCCATCTGCCCTAATATTCCTGTATTTATTTACATGAAGCCCGTTTGAGAAATTCGCAATATCATCAATTTCGGACTGACTTAATGTTGCATTATAAGCGCTGGTTTGAAACATCGCCCTTTTATCGGTACCACCAGAAAGATCTGGCCAAATGCTTGCAAATGCTTTTGTAGCCCTGTAACCAAACCAGCCATTATTAGCGCCAAACTCGGCATAATCACCACCTGCTGCGCCATGAATAAAAAAAGTGGTATTGCCGTAAGCCTTACCGGTTAATCCATCGCATGGGGCTACAAAAATAAACTCGTCTTTACTGGTACGGTCATTATCGGCCATAAATAACTCCCGGTAATTGCTATGCAACATATACCCTGCATCAATTACTTTTTGGGCATATGTAATGGCTTCGGTATATTTTGTGGTACCGGTATATACACCTGCATTCAGGTAAAGTCTTGCCAGTAAAGCCCAGGCCGCAGCTTTGTCCACACGGCCATATTGAGCCGTTTTGGCGGTTGGGAGTTCTGCATCACAAAGCAGCAATTCAGATTCAACATAAGCATATAAATCTGCTCTTGAAATTTCTCTCGGATTAAAATCCCCAACATTGTCCGCTTCGGTTAAGAAGGTAGATTTTCCAAAAATATCCAGCATTACCCAATAATTAAATGCCCTTAAAAAGCGGGCTTCACCCCTGAGGTTTTTTACCTCATCGGCGGCAGCGCCTGTTATTCCCCTTGTTGCCAGTTTTTCATCGGATGACTCCCTGATGAATTCATTGGCAAGGGTAATATTGTATATCGGGCGGGCATACATACCTTTTAAGAATGGGTCGGCACTGGTCCATTTTAAATCATGAAAATCATGTATGGTTTGGTCATTCCAGGCAACAACGGCTTCATCTGTTGGTAGTTCTTCGCAATTAAAAAATCCACGGATGAAAGCTACCTGTGAACCTTCATTCAGTCCACCGCCAATATCAGGACTTCCGGCAGGGCCGGCATTTCCTGTGGTAGATAAAGTTTGGTATAATTTTCCCAATACTGCTTTGTACCCATCCGGGCTGGAGTAAACCTGGTCGGCCGATTGGCCGTTTTTGGGATAAATGTCCAACTTATTAGAGCAGGCATTCAGGAAAATACCTGCAATAAGGGTTAGTGCAATTTTTTGAAATATTTTATGTTTCATTTGAAATGATTTTTAAAATTAAATTAGAAATCTAAGTTGGCTCCAATGCTGAAAATACGTGGGCGTGGGTAAATATTATTATCCACTCCTGAACTGCTTGCATTTTCCGGATCGGCGCCATTATACTTGGTAATTACAAATACATTTTGCACACTGGCATTTACCCTCAGGTTGGTTTTGTTGTTAAGCACTTTACCAAAATTATACCCAAGGTTAATGTTGTCTAATTTAAAGAAACTTGCATTTTCAATATAATAATTAGACAGGTAGCGATTGTTGCTGAAATGGGTTTCTAAATAATTTACTGAAGCATTTCCAACATACAATACCGGGTTAAGAATGTTTCTTAAAACCCCGTTTTCTGAATAAAAGTTGTTGTACAAATAATTGCCCAGCATACCATGACCCGCAATGCTAATGGTTAAGTCTTTGATGGTAACCCCGGTGCTGATGCCAAACATATAATCGGGGGCTGGTTTTTTGAAATAGTGCCTGTCGCCGGTTTCGGTTATGAGGCCATCCCGGTCAATATCATCATATAAACCTTCAATGGGTTTGCCATCCTGGCCGTAAACCTGTGTGTAAGGAAGGAAGGTGTATGGTGCATACCCAACTGCCAGCACGCCAATATTATTTCCTGTACCTCCACTGATGCCCGATGTTAAAATACCTTTATAACCGGAGCCTTGTTGCTGATTGAGCTTGGTGATTTCTGTTTTATTGTAGGAAATATTGAAGCCTAAATCCCAGGTGAGTTTTGCGGTTTTTACCGGAACGGTATTTACGCTAAATTCCACCCCTTTATTTTCGAGGTTACCAATGTTTTTCAAAATGGTAATATCAAAATTTGCTCCGGGGGCAACATCAATATAGCTCAGCAGGTCTGAGGTTTTCTTTTGATAAACATCTATTGAACCGGTAACCCTGTTCTTAATAAATCCAAAGTCGAGCCCGAGGTTGCTGGTTTCTGTAGTTTCCCATTTTAAATCGGGGTTAAATGCAGTAGGCCTGTAGTTATTATAATATTGTCCGCCAAATTCATATTGGGCGCTGTTTTGCCCCTGGTAATAAATAGGCAGATAGTAATTATAAGCAATACCATCCTGTTGGCCGGTTTTACCCCAGCTTGCTCTTAATTTAAGATCAGTTAATACTGATGCAGTTTTAAAGAATTCATCTTTTAATTTCCAGGCTAAAGCAACGGCCGGGAAATAGCCCACTCTTTTATCTTTTGCAAATTTTGAACTGGCATCCCTTCTTATGGAAGCCGTAATTAAATATTTATCGGCCAAGGTGAGGTTCATTCTGCCTAAGTACGATTCAATGGCAAAGCCATTTTTATCATCAGGGTAAAGCGGTGCAGCTTCACCGGTATTTAATGTTCCATTTTGGAAGTAGGTTGGATAATTATTTTGAGTTGTATAAAACTCCTGGTAACCATGGCCTACCAATATATCAATTTTATTGCCGGCAGAAAATTCTTTTTCATAAAATAATTGTACATCGGCCAGTTTACTGGTTTTAGTTTGGCTGTATTCGGTCAACCTTCCTTTGCTGCTGTAACTTAAAACAGAAACAACAGAGGAAGAATCTAAAATGTCTTTTCCTTCACCATGCGACCGGTCCATGCCAATGTTGGCAAGTAAATGTAAATCGGGGAAGAAATGAAATTTATAATCTAATTGAATATTGCCGATAAAGCGGTTTACGGTTGAGCGGTTGTTTCTTAATTCCAGTAAGCCAAGTGGGTTACGGGGCGCTAAGCCTAAAGGTGCGCCACCCAGTTCCCATTCCCAAAAACCACCATATTTTTTTACGCCGCTGTGAACGGGTTGCGTAGGATCAAACGTAATGGCAGTACCAATTGCGCCTTCATCTGCAAAACGGGTTTTAGTATTGGCCAGTTTTGCATTAATATTTACACTCAAGTGGTCATCTAAAAATTTTGGGGAGAGGTTAATTGCTGTAGAAAGTCTTTTAAAATTATTGGTTTTTAAAACACCATCCTGGGTAAGGTATCCAAGTGATAAACGGTACGGTAGGCTAAAGTCTTTACCCATACTTTGTTTGCCGGCTACGCTAATGTTATTATCAAAGCCTAAGGCTGATTGATAAATCTGGTCTTGCCAGTTGGTATTGGCGCTGCCCAGTAAAGGAATATAAGTGTTGTTGCCGGAGCCGTTCACTATGCTTCTAACTTCATCGGCAGATAATACTTTTGCTTTATTGGCTACACTGCCCATTGAAAGTTTGGTATTAAAATTAAATACCGGTTTGCGGCTGGTACCTTTTTTGGTTGTGATAATGATTACACCATTGGTTGCCCTTGCGCCATAGAGCGCTGTAGCCGAAGCGTCTTTCAAAACACTCATGCTTTCAATATCGTTTGGGTTAATGGTGTTAAGCAGGTTTGCAGAGCCTGCAATACCGTTGCCTTCAACAGGTACCCCGTCAATTACAATCAACGGATCATTGCTGGCAAAAAGCGAAGCACCGCCACGAATCCTTAATTTACTTCCGCCGCCTGCGGAACCACCACCGGTGGTAACTTCCAGCCCGGCAACTTTACCTTGCAGTAATTGTTCACTGGAAGCAATGTTTCCTTTTTGAAAATCTTTGGCCGATACGGCTGTTACCGAGCCCGTAAGGTCTGTTTTTTTACGGGTACCGTAAGCTACTACAACGATGTCTTCGAGCTTTTGGGCTGCTTCAAAGAGTTGAACACTCCCGGCCGCCGATGCAACCACTTCTTTTGGGCTAAAGCCTACAGAAGTGAAAACAAGTACGGCATTTAAAGATGAAACATTGATACTGTAATCACCTGAGCTGTTGGTTTGTGTCCTGGTGTCAGTACCTTTTACGGTAACAGTTGCGCCTACTACGGGCAACCCGTTATTGGAGTTGGTTACCTTGCCGGTAACAACGGTTTGTGCAAATACTGTAAATGAAATACTCATAAACAGCAGGCAAGCAGAAACAATTTTGAAAATTGCTTGGTTACATTTTTTCATAATGCAAACGTTATCTGATTTAGAATTGAAAAAAACAATGCGTAAATTATACACAAATAATATGTGTACATTTTACACGAAGGTATATTTTTTATAATAATTTTAACCTTTTTAGCCATTATTTTTTGGCCGTACAATTAGCCCTTTTGGGGCGTAGGAAATCACTCTTATAGGACTGTTTATCAGTTATTTATGCTGCTTTGCTTAAAAATCTATTCCAATCCAGTCCTTTTTTCGCTTTTCATATTTTTTATAATTGAACTGGTAAAGCTTGCCGGGCCGGTGCGGTACATCCCTTTCCATTTCATTGATGTCGGTAAGCAAATCCATTGAAAAAAATTTCTTTCTGAAGTTGCGCCGGTCCAGTTTGGTATCTAAAATGGCTTCGTAGAGATTTTGCAGTTCCCTAAGCGAAAATTTTTTGGGTAAAAGGCTAAAGCCTAAAGGATGTTCCTGTATGCGTTTTTGAAGCCTGCGGTAACAGTTTTCAAATATTTGCTGATGGTCAAATGCCAGGTTATTTACCGATCTTACATCATGCCAGTGCAGTTCATTATCTAAAATATTAAGTTTATGATGTTCAATATTGATAAGGGAATAATAGGCAATGGTAACCACCCTTCCTGCAGGGTGCCTTTTTACTGCTCCAAATGTATGTACCTGCTCCAGGAATACATCATCCATGCCGGTACGCTGCCTCAGCACACGGTAGGCCGCCGTATCCAAATCTTCCGAAGGTTTTATAAGATCCCCCAAAAGGCTCCACTGCTCTTTATATTTTTTTAAATCACTTCTAATTAATAATACTTTTAAGGTATTCTCACTAAAGCCAAAAATAGCCAGGTCAATGGAAAGCGCAATTTTATTGATCTTTTCCACCTCACCCTGTTCGGTTTGAAGGCTCTTGGCAATGGCTATTTGTTTTTGTTCCTCTGCTGTCATAATAAAAATGCCGGTTAAGGTACTTTAATGAATAGGATTGTATTGCTTTTTTTGTTTTGTGTTACTTTTAAATAATAAGCGCCGGATGCAAGATTAATCAGTTTGTTAGTGATGGTAAAAGAATATTGCCCGGGTGTGAGGTCGCTGTTCATTAATTTTCTAATTAACTGCCCGGATGGGTTTACTACAGTGATATTTACTCTGCCTTTTTCGGAAACGCTATAATCAATAACTGCAACAGAACCTACTACAGGGTTGGGCGAAATTTTTATTCCAATACCGTTTTTAATATTGGTTATTGTTGAATTTCTTGACAAAGTGCCAAATTGAGCGCTTGTATAATTTCCACTATTACTGTTATCGCAGTTTGCACTTACCCTCCAATCATAGTTTTTACCCATACTGAGGTTGCTGAGTTCAAATGTAGTGGCTGTTATTGCCGAAGCTGCATTTATCCAACTGCTGCTGTTTGTTTCTTTATATTGTACAAAATAGAAACTTCCGGTTGCACCCGTCCATGAAAGGGTGGCCGAAGTTGAAGTAATATTTGTTACCGTTAGCCCGGATGGATTTGCAGGAGTTGCAGTTACCGTTACCGTTATCATTGCCCGGGGTCCTTCACCACAAATGTTTGACTGGCTTACATAATATTGAGTAGTTCCGGCTGCTATAGTTGAAGGGGTAGGTGCGGTGGAAGAACCTGTTCCACCAGTTGCTACAAGATACCAGGTAAGGTTATTGCCATTTGCTGTTAATGGCATTGCGGTAGCATTTTGGCAATAACTGATTTGTGGGGTTACTTCCGGAGCTTCCGGCGTTGCGTTAATAGTAACGGTAATCATTGCTCTTGGACTTTCGCAGCCATTGGCAGTTTGAGAAACATAATAATTTGTAGATCCCACAATTGATGTGGAAGGAGTAGGTGCAGTTGAGCTTCCGGTACCACCAGAAGCTGATGTGTACCAAAGTAAATTGGTACCGGTTGCAGTTAAAGGCGATGCGGTAGCATTTTGGCAATAATTTACAGTAGCATTAACTGCCGGTGCAGTGGGAGACGCATTAACAGTAACGGTAATCATAGCTCTTGGGCTTTCGCAACCATTAGTAGTTTGTGAAACATAATAGTTGGTAGTTCCTGCATTTGCTGTAGATGGAGTTGGCGCTGTTGAGCTTCCGGTGCCACCTGTGGCCGATGTGTACCAAAGTAAATTAGAGCCTGTTGCTGAAAGAGGAGAAGCCGTTGCGTTTTGGCAATAACTCAGCACAGCCGTAACTGCCGGCGCTGCCGGAACAGTATTGATCGTAACAGTAATCATCGCCCTTGGGCCTTCACATCCATTTACCGTTTGAGACACATAATAATTTATACTGCCAATTACAGTTGTGGATGGCGTTGGCGCTGTTGCGCTTCCGGTACCACCTGTAGCGGTTGTGTACCAAAGTAAATTGGTGCCGGTTGCAGTTAAAGCTGTTGCCGATGCATTTTGGCAATAATTGATATTTGCGGTAACCGCAGGAGCTGACGGGGTTGCATTGATGGTAACGGTAATCATCGCCCTTGGGCTTTCACATACATTTACGGTTTGCGAAACGTAATAATTGGTATTTCCTGCATTGCTGGTAGATGGCGTTGGCGCTGTTGCGCTTCCGGTGCCACCTGTGGCCGATGTGTACCAAAGTAAATTGGTGCCGGTTGCGCTTAAAGCTGTTGCCGTTGCATTTTGGCAATAATTGATAGTTGCGGTAACAGCAGGAGCGGCAGGTGATGCATTAATGGTAACGGTAATCATCGCCCTTGGGCTTTCACAACCATTTACTGTTTGCGAAACATAATAATTGGTATTTCCTGTATTGCTTGTAGAAGGCGTTGGCGCTGTTGCGCTTCCGGTACCACCTGTAGCGGTTGTGTACCAAAGTAAATTGGTACCGGTTGCAGTTAAAGCTGTTGCTGTTGCATTTTGGCAATAGCTAACATTTACAGATACTGCAGGTGCAGAAGGAATAGCATTGGTTATAACCGTAATTTCCGCTCTTGGGCTTTCGCCGCAACTTTGAGTTTGGCTTACATAATAACTTACTGAACCCACCGTAGATGTAGATGGCGTTGGCGCAGTTGTACTACCAGTTCCACCTGTAGCCGTTGTGTACCAAAGTAAATTGGTACCGGTTGCAGTTAGTGGTGATGCCGTTGCATTTTGACAATAATTTACAGGTGATGTAACGGATGGAGAGCTTGGTGTTGACGTAATATTTACGGTAATTGCTGTTCTTGGACTTTCGCAATTATTTACCGTTTGTGATACATAATATGTGGTACTGCCAATTACTGATGTAGATGGAGTTGGCGCTGTTGAACTACCTGTTCCTCCTGTTGCAGTTGCATACCAAAGTAAATTTGATCCTGTTGCTGTTAGTGGCGATGCCGCATCTCCCTGGCAATAATTAATGGTAGTAGTTGCTGCCGGGGCATTTGGTACGGCGGTAATGGTTACCACTATTGCAGCCCTCGGCCCTTCACAGCTACCAACAGTTTGGCTTACATAATAACTTACCGAACCCACCGTAGATGTAGAAGGCGTTGGCGCTGTTGCACTACCTGTGCCACCTGTAGCAGTTGTGTACCAAAGTAAATTAGTGCCGGTTGCATTTAAAGCAGATGCTGTTGCATTCTGACAATAATTTACAGGCGATGAAACCGATGGTGCAGCAGGTATGGCATTAATATTTACGGTTATTGCTGTTCTTGGGCTTTCGCATCCGTTAGCCGTTTGCGATACATAATAAGTGGTGCTTCCAATTGCGGTTGTGGAAGGTGTTGGCGCTGTTGTGCTACCTGTGCCTCCTGTTGACGTTGTGTACCAAAGTAAATTGGTACCCGTTGCCGTTAGTGGCGAGGCTGTTGCATTTTGGCAATAATTAATGGTTGTAGTTGCTGTTGGTGCAGCCGGTAAACCGGAAATGGTAACCACAATTTCTGCCCTTGGCCCTTCGCATCCTCCAACCGTTTGGCTTACATAATAAGAAGTACTGCCTACTGTAGTTGTAGAGGGTGTTGGGGCGGTAGCGCTTCCTGTGCCACCTGTTGCAGTTGTGTACCAAAGCAAACCGGTTCCGGTTGCGGTTAACGGAGTGGCCGCAGCATTTTGACAATAATTTACAGGCGATGAAACCGACGGCGCTGCGGTAGTACAACTGGGTTGATTGGTATAAACCCTGTATTCTCCCGGTTGCAGGTTGATGGTTTGCGATGCGCCCGTAGCGCTAAAAGTAGCCTGGGTAAAATAATTCGTCCATGTTCCCGAAGATGGAAAGGTTAAGCTGATATCCCTTGCCGTAACATCAAAATTGGCCATGGCAACCACGGATAAATCCGGATGGCTGATAATAAGATGTTTTACCAATGTACCTCCAAGATTGCCGCTAATACTATTGCTCAAAAAAGTATTGGGCTTGGCTTTTCTCAAAGCATTTAAGCCGGATACCACATCAAAAATTTTCTTCCTGCCGGCATCGCTGTAATAATTCCACAGCGGGGGTTTGGGAGATAATTTGCAATTATCGGTTCCGTAGGGTTGAGGAACGGTGCCATCTTCACACATAAAGATAGATTTATCATAACCCAGTTCGCCAAACTCCCAAATCATTTTTGGCCCGGGTATTAAAAGCAAAAACGGCATCATGGCTTCCGTTCTTGACAAAGCAATTTGAAGGTTCTTTACATTATGTGCGGCATTGGTAGAATTACCAAAGGTTAGATTTTTATACATGATGCGTTCTTCATCATGGCTTTCGGCATAAGTAACCAAATGCAATTGCGACCATCCCGGTCTGTTTCGGGCAAAAGCCCTGTTGATATCGGAGTTGCTGGCAAAGCCCATCGTATTTTGATTATACTGGTCGGTCATTTTTCCCCAAAGCAACATGCCAATATTGGATAAAGCCGCTTCTTCATCATCATTACCCAAATGTTCCAATATACAGTAAGCTCCATTGCTTACCGATTGTGTACTGTCGTAATAGCGGTTCCAAATGGCCACCCTGCTGGGGTCATAAGCATTCCAACCGCCCACATCTGTAGATACATGTTGCGTAAACCCTTTTGATAAATCCCAACGGAACCCATCAAGCCGGTATTCGGTAAGCCAATGCCGTATAAAACGGGATACAAAATATTTTGTGGCTTCCGACTCATGATTAAAGTCGTTAAATACACTAAAGGGATGGGTTGAAGTAACATTAAAAAACGGGTTATTGGCAGCCGGTGTGTTATTGGCGCTGTTCCACCAAAGTTGCACATACGGGCAAAGCCCGGTAGCATGATTAAATACAGCATCCATAATTACGGCCATGCCTTTGCTGTGTGCAGAATCTATAAACCTTTTTAAATTATTTTTGGTGCCGTAGGCTTTGTCCGGGGCAAAGAAGAAATCGGGGTTATAGCCCCAGCTGCTGTTGCCGTCAAATTCATTAAAAGGCATTACTTCAATGGCATTAATGCCCAGCCTTTGCAAATAATTGAGTGTATCGGTAAGTGTTTGCCAGTTTCCGCTTGCTAAAAAATCCCTAAGCAACAATTCATATACTACGATACTTTTTTTGTCGGGCCTGGTAAAACTGTTATTGGACCAGGTATATTGTGGCGCAGCGGTTTGAAATGTACTTACCACGCCACTGGTTAACCCGGTTGGATAAGCCGGCATATTGGGAAAGGTGTTGGCGGAGATATATTGATCGTTCCAGGGGTCAAGGATAAGCTCAGCATAGGGATCGGCAATGGTAATGGTACCATCCACTACGTATTGGTATTTATAAACGGTGCCGGGTGTAAGCCCGGTTAAGGTTATAAAAAACCGGTTACCATCAGGTGTTTTTTTCATTTGATAGGCACAGGAAGACTGCCAGTTGGAAAAATCTCCAATGACTACAGCAGATGTTTTTAAGGGTGCAAATAAAACCAGCGTAACCGAAGTGTTTCCCGGCAGGTAATTGATTCCATCCTGAACACCCGAAGGCAGGTTTTCAATAACGGTTGTGGGGGGAATATAAAAGCTAAAAGAATCTTTTGCTGTATTTGGGCCATTGGTTCCGGTTAAGATTACTTTTTGATCGCAATTGCTATTAAGTGTTGGAGAAGCGCTGAGTGTGTTTACGCCATTTGCAGCGCCAATATTATTTCCATTAAGGGTTAATGAAAGGTTTGAATTTTGTGAACTTACGCCGGTAATGTTTATTTGCTGGCCAACGCCTGCTGTAATCGGCTCCAGCCAGGGGGTAAAGCGGGGTTCAAATGGAGGTAAATTTAACCTTACCGCAAATTCACTTGCAGCATATACAGGCACATACATATCGCTGCCATCGGAGTTTACCTGTTTTAAACTTCCCGTTGCATTGCGGAAAATTATTGCAACCTTTAAAATAGTTTCGGCAGCAGGTACACCAAAAAAACTCCGGATATTGGTAATGGTGTAAGAATATTTATTGTTGCCTAAGGGCGTGGCTTTTGCTGCTGGCGTTGTAGAACCCCAGGTAAAGGGAACATGCTGCCAGGCGCCGGCAGTGGGGTTAACGCTGGTTATTACCCCAATATGTACATAAACATTATTGGAATTTCCGCCTTCGTAATTGAGTAAGCCCTGGTTACCTTTAGTACAATCGGTGGTAATGGTAATGGTGGAATTGTCCACGGCAAATTCCGGAGCCCAGGTTAAAAGGCGTTGTTGCGCCGATGTGCAAATACCCAGGCAAATAGCCAAAAACAGTATGGCAACTTTCTTCATATGCAAGTCAATTTAAAGTCTTTGTAGTTTGATTTAATTTGGCAAAAATGGCAAACTTACTTACCCTCAAAAATACCAGGCAAATAAATAAGCTGCTTGTAAAAATTGCCTTTTCTCCCTAATGTGTAAATTTAACACATTATTTTATATGAAAGCGTTCCCGGAAGAAGATTTTTTTCAGGGTTAAATTGCAGCGTTTTAGGTAAGGTTTGTGATTATTTCATTAATTCCAGCACTTGCATGCTCATAGCCGGAATGGTTAATTTGCCCGGATAAACTTTTTCGCTAATAATATCCCTACCCCGGGTAAATCCGGTGGTACGCTCCGGGTATTTATTAAAATCAATGGATTTTTCAGTTTCTGCAGTATTCATAATGCACATTATGGTGCCTGTATCATCATAACGAAAATAAACATATAGGCCATCTACCGGAAGGTATTGCATTAATTTACCGGTTTGCAAGGCCGGGGAATTTTTTCTAAACTTTGCAATTTGCCGGATTTGGTTAAAAATGCTGTTCTCTTTGTCGGTTCTTCCGCTTGCAATAAATTTATTTACTGAATCTGATTTCCAGCCACCCGGAAAATCCTGTCTTACATGGCCGTCGTTAGGTGAGGTAAACCCGGTTAATAAAATTTCATCACCGTAATACATTTGCGGAATACCCCGGTAGGTCATTAGCCATAAAAAAGCCATTTTATATTTTGCCGTGTCTTCATTAATAACCGAGTAAAACCTGGCCAGGTCGTGGTTGTCGAGAAAAATTACCTGCCTCATCGGGTCTTTATACATAAAATCATAGGCCGTGGTATTGTATAATTTGTTTACGCCTTCTGTCCACCCAAATTTTTCCATAAGCGCCGGTTGTATGCCATAAAAAAGCAGTTGAAAATCTGTGGTGGCCTGCAGGTTGCTTTTAAAGGGGATGTTGAAATTGTTTTCGCAAAAATAAGCCTGGTTGGGTACGCCGTGTACCCAGGTTTCTCCAAACAGGGTAATCCTGGGATAGTCGTCATACAAGGCTTTGTTGCAGCGGTTCATAAAATTTAAATCGTTATAAGCATAGGTATCAATGCGCCACCCGTCAATACCAAATTCTTCCACACACCATAGGGCATTTTGAATTAAAAAGTTTTCTACAAAGGGATTGTGATGGTTCCAGTCGGGCATTTCCTTTACAAACCATCCGTCACTCATTATTTTTTTTTCGTTTTCGGATGCATAAGGATTAAATAATACCTGGTCTTTATAACTGGTTTGTGTAAAGCCGGGCCAGCGATGAAACCAACTGCTATCCGGCTGATCCTGGAAAAGAAAATGCCATAAACCGGAATGGTTATAAATGGCATCCTGTATAATTTTCATTCCTTTTGCATGGCAGGCATCAATTAAATTTTTATAGGCCTGGTCGCCACCAAGTCTTGGGTCAACTTTGTAATGATCGGTAATGGCATAGCCATGTTCGGTGCGATGCGGCATATCGTTTTCTAATACCGGGTTAAGCCAAAGTGCGGTAACCCCTAAATCGTTTAAGTAATCCAGGTGGTTTTCAATACCTTTTAAATCGCCGCCATGGCGGTTAAATACGGTATCCCTGTTAAGGGTTTGGTCTTTCATGCCAATAATGCGGTCGTTGGTTTCATCGCCGTTGCTAAACCTGTCGGGCATGATGAGGTATAGCAAATCTTTTGAGGTTACACCCTGTGCATAGGCCGTTCCGTTTCCGGGGCGCTTTTTATCTAAGGGCCAAAAGAGCGTTTGCGTTTTACCTTCTTGTGAAAAATTAATTTTTACTTCCCCGGTTTTGGCAGTTGCGGCAATGCTTAGATCCAGGGCAAGGTATTTTGGGTTTTCAAATTTTGAAATTTTTTGGAGGGTTACACCCGGGTGATGAAGGGTTACTTTGCTGTTGGCTATGCTGTAATCCGCATGAACTAAAACCTGAACTTTATTCCACTTCATACCTACCCACCAATTGGTGGGATAAAGGTTGATCACCTGTGCAATACCCGTAGAAAAAATTAAACAAATAAATAAAACGGCAAATAGTTTTTTCATACACAATCGTATTGGTTTAGGTTTAGCTCAACATTTCGTTTTTATTTTCTTTAATTAAAGCCATACAAATTACGGCTGCCACAACCATTAAGCCGCCACCTACCTGTACGGCAAGTACCCTGTCGTTGTTTAACACATTCCTCATGAGCCATCCAAAGCCCAGGGAAGCAATAATTTCGGGCAGTACAATAAAAAAATTAAAAATACCCATGTAAATACCCACTTTATCTCTTGGCAAAACGCCGCTGAGCATGGCATAAGGCATACTTAAAATACTCGCCCAGGCAATACCCACGCCGGTCATGCAGGCGTAAAGCATATATTTATTTTCAACCCAACCCACACTTATAAGGCCGATGGCGCCGGCTACTAAGCAAAGGGAATGGGTAAGTTTCCTTCCCAGTTTATCAGCAATAAAGGGCAATACCAGGGCAAACAAAAAAGTGATGACACTATAAAACGATAAGGTAAGGCTTCCAAAATCGGCTCCTTCAGCATATACTTTATCGCTGGCATTGGTGCCGCCAAATACATTTACGGCAACTGCGGTGGTATAATAAAACCACATTAAAAACAAGCCGGGCCAGGTAAAAAACTGCACCAGGGCAATGGCTTTCATTTTTGGCGGCATATTGGTAAGGGCATGAAGAATTTCTTTAGCGCCGCCTCCAAAACCTTTGTTGGATTCTTTTACTTTGTCCTTATAACCTAAGTCTGCCGGTGGATATTCTTTGGTGGTAAACACTGTATATAAAACTGCTGCCAAGAAAAAGAATGCCCCGAGGTAAAATGAATATTTCACATTTTCAGGAATTCCGCCTTCCAGGGCTGTATTTTCTTTTCCAAAAATATTTTTCATGATCCAGGGCAGGGCCGAAGCAATGCTTCCGCCTAAGCCAATCATAAAACTTTGCATAATAAAACCACGGTTTACCTGGCTATCGGGTAGTTTATCGGTTACAAATGCCCTGAAGGGTTCCATGGTAACGTTTCCAAAAACATCTAAAACCCAAAGCAGGCCTGCTGCCATCCAAAGCACACTGCTGTGGGGCATAAATATTAAAGCTATGGAACTAATGATGGCACCAATTAAAAAATACGGCCTCCTTCGGCCCCATTTTGGGTGCCAGGTATGGTCACTCATGTAGCCAATGATGGGCTGAACCAGCAGCCCGGTTAACGGGGCTGCTAAAAATAAAAGCGGTACATCATCGGGGTTGGCGCCCAGGTTTTCATATATGCGGCCCATATTGGCCCTTTGTAAATCCCAGCCAAATTGAATCCCGAAAAAACCCACACTCATATTTATGATTTGAACAAGAGAAAGCCTGGGTTTAAAGCCGGTAGAAGCTGTATTCATGCAATCGGAAATTAAATGGTTTGAACGTGTAAAATATACACAATGCTAAAAGTAATTAAAAAACACAGAAGGAGAAACGGAAAAAATAAAATTTTTGCTAATAAGGTTGTGCCGGAATGGGCTGTGATGAAGTTGTTGCCCTGCACGGACATTTTTCGAACCATTTTATACCAGATTTAACCAGACTCGCTAATCTTTTGACAGCATAAGATTTGGCGGGTCTTTCGTATTTATATGGTTTATAATCTTTTAAAAGAGCCTAGTTACTTGGCGCAAATATATGAAAATGAAAACACTTGAAAATTTAACTACAGCAATTCAGGATACCAATAGCTTTTTCTTGAACAAGGTACAGAAACAAGTGAATGTAGCCATGACTCTCAGGAACTGGTTAATTGGAAGCTACATTGTAGAATACGAACAACTTGGCGAAGACCGTGCAACTTATGGATTAATGGTGCTGGAAACGCTTGCTTCTAGGCTGAAAGAGCAGGGATTGAAGGGAATGGGAGAGACCAACCTGAAACTCTTCCGTCAGTTTTATCAATTATACCCTCAAATTCGTCAGGCACTGTCTGACGAATTAAAAGACATTGATTTACAACGATTTAAAATAAGTCAGACGGCGTCTGACTTATTGGATTCCTCTGAAATAACTGTAAAAGGCAAAGCTGAAAACAACATTCAATTCTCCCTTCTAATAAATAGCCTCAGTTTCTCTCATTTTATAGAGCTTTTTAAGGCAGATTCAGAGCCAAAACGCCGGTTTTATGAGGAACAGTCCATTAAAAATAATTGGGGCGTACGAGACTTAAAAAGGGCTGTAGAAAGCCTACTCTACGAAAGGACTGGATTGAGTGCTGATAAAGAAACTGTACTGAAACAACATATATCCCAAAATAACCTGAAGCCTGAAGATGTATTTCGCAATACCTATATGCTGGAGTTTTTGGGACTGGAGGAAAAGACATCTTACAGTGAGTCGGATCTGGAAGAAAGCATCATTACAAACCTGCAGAATTTTCTTGTTGAAATGGGCCGGGGATTTTGTTTTGAAGCCAGGCAAAAGCGTATAACCTTTGACAATAAACATTACCGTATTGACCTAGTGTTTTACCACCGTATTTTAAAGTGCCATGTATTGCTGGACCTAAAAATTGGTGAATTTGACCATTCAGATGCCGGACAAATGAACATGTACCTCAACTATTACAAAAGCAACGAATTTATCAATGGGGATAACGATCCCATTGGTATTATTTTATGCTCCGGTAAAAATGAAGCATTGGTAAAATACGCCACCATGGGTTTGCCTCAGCAGGTATTTGTTTCAAAGTATTTAATCAACTTGCCAAGTGAAGAAGAATTGCAGAAGATTATCAAAGAGGAGAAGGAAAAAAGATTATAAGGTATATTCTACCACTTTTCTTTTTCTTTCAAGTAATCAATTCCATTAAAGGTTGCAGCTTTCGCTTCTTCGATAGTATTGAAAATTTTCTCACCCCAGATGTCATCTATTTTACACTTAAACTTTCCAGATTTTTTATCTTTAAAAACCAAGAAATAATGACCATCTTTTTTTAAATACTGATTCCCTTTTTCATTCACATGCCACTCTTTTGAAATCCATTTGGAGCGTCGAACAGCCCTGTTTCTTAAATTCTTTTCAAACTTTCCAGGATTAACATAATCATTAGTCATTTTTTCAGCACAATCACAACCAACCTTGAATTCTTGATGTACCTCATCATGCTCAACAACGTGTACAAATCTTATCCTATCATTACCACACATCATGCAAGTTTCATATTCTGTATCTTCTACCGATTGCCCATCCTCACGAATGTCAATAACATCCAGCAGTCGCCAACCTTTATGAGGAATATCCGATAAATTCCAGTGGTTATTCATTTATTCAGAATTGCATAATTGATTTTGATAAAGCTCTATTTGGGAAGTCAAAACCATCCCCCCGGCAAAATGTCCGTTGTAAAAATTGAAAAGCCAAACTGAATCAAATTCAGCTTCTTCCACTTTATTATATTGATATTTGAAGTTTCCATTTGCTATTGAAGTTTCATATAATTTATCATCCAAAATACTTTGTGGCTCTTTAAACCAATAAGTATTAACTCTTGCATTGTCACCAATTATTTTACCGTAATGATGGAAAAACAAGCCTCTAATAATTCTCTCGATTGTTATATCATGAGCTTCATTATCCCACGGAACTGCTATGCCTTTGCCAGTTATAATCCCTGCTTTAGTCGCAATGTTTACCGGATACATAGAGTTAAAAATATTCCTGCGGAGTTTTTGATTATGTTTTGCAGTTGGCAGAACGCCTTCCTTGAAAAGTCTTTCAGCCTCACCGCCTTGCCTGGCTATGTGCATACCCAGGTAAGCTTTAAATTTTTCATCAAATGAGGATGCCTGATTATTACATTCAAAACAACAAGGCACTGTAATTAAATCATCTGGCCGAGGTTTGTTAAAAATTGCTTTCGGGGGCACATGGTCTTTTGTAGTAGCCTCTCTGGTACCACAGTAGCAACAAGGTGTTATTAGAATATCATTTGCATTCATTGGTAAATCTATTTTTCCCAAATAACACTTACAACAGTATTATACCTTGGAGTTATTACACAAAACTCAAACATAGGAGTGTCTCTGTCATAATCGCCGAGTTCAAACCATGTTGATTTAGAAATTTGCTGTGCAGAATCCTCTTTTCTATAAATTCTATTTTGGGAATAATATTCATTAGCAACTGAATCTGACGGCACACTAAGTTTATTCCTCTCTGGTATTTTGTAATATAGCTGTGCTGACTTTTTATGATATTCAATTTTGCCCTCTTTACTAAAAAATACGCAAATTGGGTGGTTGCCAAAATCAATAAACCTGTAAATAGTAGATGTAAGGCTTGTATTGAATTTTTCTGATAGCTGCCTCATTAAATCAGGAGAGAATTTTTGTTTAAAGCAAGCATTTTTAAAAAGTAATTCTGGCATTAAAAGTTCGGTTGCAAAGTCATTTGCTTCTTTTTCTTGTGAGCCATGTTTATATGCTTCCAGCGTAGAATAGTCATCTGAAAATGTAGCTTCGTTATTACTATGAAGCAAAATGTGCCCTAATTCATGTGCCAGTACGAATCGCTTCTTTTGCGGAAATTCAATATTCGAATTTAAAGAAACTATTGACCTCCCATTTTTCATTACCATTCTTCCATCACAATTATTCAGTGGTGTTTCATTTACGATACCGTTATGATAGATAATCAAATCTGGTAAAGAAATAGCAGCCGGGTCTTCAATACCACAGTAATCAAATACCTCTCTTGCTTTCAAAACGGCTTTAGAAATCATTTAGCTTCTCCATTTTCTAATTTTTCAATAAAATCAAGAATTTCTGTTTCAGTTAAAATTTGACGTAGATTTTCTTCATCAAGGTTTTCAAGATTTCTAAACTGAAGACTGGGCGATTTTTGTTTAAGCAAAGTAAAAATGGCTTGCCTAGTATCTGTTGTTGCAACCTGTACCATTAATAATGCTTTAGAATATAAGCCCAATAACTTGTCTTTATTGATGGCTACTTGTTGCTGAAACATCAGTTTCTTAATATTATTAACACCTCGTTTTTCAACTTTTTGAGGGTCATAACCATGTTCCTTTAGCATATCATCCAAAGAGCCAGGATTCTTTGACGCAGTATCCAGATAAGAATCAATTAGATGGTCAATATTTATTTTTTTGGACGGCATGAACGGTTTTTAGATGGTAAATATTTTTGTAATAATCCTTTTACCTTTCTTAATTGTATTATAAACAGCAGCTACATCTACGTTATATTCTTTAGCAATATCTCTTGCCGGAACTTCATCAATCCAATCACAGAACATAATAAAGCCATCTGAATCCTCTCCGAAGTGATTTTCAATATCTTCCCAATTTTCATCAGAAATAATAATGGTTTCTGGGTCTTCTGTGGCTGCAATATCGCTAAAGGATTCAAAGTCTTCAGAGTCGTCAAAGACTATAGAAGTAAGTTCTTTTTTGATGGTTGACCTTGACGATGATTTAATATGACTCCAAATCAGGCTTTTTGCCACACCCTTTAAATGAATTAGTACATCAGGGAATCGAATAAAATCCCAGGCTCTGTCGCCATTAAATAGTTTTTCAATGGCATCATTCGCAAAATCTTCGCCATTTTTCACATCCTTCTCAGTTCTCGGTACAAATCCAATCTTTGTTAACCGTAATTCACTGTAGATAACCAATTCTTTGAAAATAAGTCCCCATTCCTTTTCAGAAATCAGTTTTAACTGCTCAAAAGTTTGTGGGTCAATTACTGCCATTAAAAAGTTATATGGTGATTATAATACTATGCTCCATAAATATCTTTTTTAGCCATTGGCAAAAAAGAACCTTTTTGGAGCATACACAAGTATAAACAATTTAATTATGAAAACAATTCAAATTTACGTACACGGGGAAAACAACCGTGAGCCCAAACTGGTAGAGGTTTCAGAAGAAGCCTCAGTAAAAGATGTAGTTAATAAGTATCTACAGGAATTTCCCAATTCTGGTAGCCCAGAGGATGTGGAGTTCTTTGTGGAAGATGAAGATGAACAAAGACCCAAAGAGGAAACTGGTGAAAAAGGGGGAATTAAAAGAAAAGTTCACATTCACTGCCATCGCTGCAAAAAGGTGAGTGTGGCAGTTGAGTACAATGGCCAAACTATTACACTGAACGTACCGCCATCTACAACTGCCAAAAAGATTCTAAAACAAGCGGCCAAAAAGTTTAACATCAGCGAAGGTGATGCAGCCGACCTGCTCTTAAAACTTAGTGATGGCACTGTTTTACAACCAGGTGACCACATTGGTTCTTTTGTAGCATTTCCTCACTGTAGCATCAGCCTATCATTAACAGCCAATAAACAAGTGCAGGGATGAAACCAGATTTGCTTCAGTTTAAACAGCATGTTTCAGAGGCCGGCTTTCAAACTGGTGTTGACAGTGATATGTGGGGTATTGTGGACGAAGATCCAGAATATCCCAACTGGCCTTTAGTAATTATTTGGGTACAGGCAGCACCAAAGGATAATCACCCGGGTAAGTATCACTTTAGGTTTGACCTATCAGGCTATCCTTCTCAGGCTCCTACTGCCTGCCCCTGGGAAGTTGAACTACAGGGAAGGCTACCAAATGAAAAATGGCCAAAAGGAAGCAAGTTTGTTTCTAACACTTTTAATCCGGCATGGAATCCCAATGCACTTTATGCGCCTTGCGACAGGCTTGCTATGGCAGGACATGAGGGATGGCAAGCTGTGTTTCCTGAGCTTTGGTGGAAGCCTACTTTTAAGATTCAAGTTTACCTACATTTTTTACACCGTTTATTAAATTCAGCCGACTAAGTTAACTACTGATTTGTCTATTAGTAAAACTCTGTGGAAAAAGCTAATCAAAGAATTAAAATTGAGAGGAAAAGATATTCGTGAAAGCGGTGCTTTTCTTCTTGGCAATTCTACAGAAAGAAAGATAACTGAATTTATATGTTATGATGAACTGGACCCACATTCTTTAGATTCAGGAATCATAGTTTTTGAAGGAGATGGTTATTTACCATTATGGAAAATATGCAGGGAAAAGGAATTGCAGGTGCTGGCAGATGTCCATACTCATCCTGGCAATTGGACAGGGCAAAGTGGCGCCGACAAAAAACACCCAATGATTGCCCAGGCCGGGCATCTTGCATTGATAGTACCAAATTTAGCAACCAAAAGAGGTCAGCTATTAAGAAATGTTGGTATCCACGAATATCTCGGAGATAAAAAATGGAAGACATGGGACATCGGCTCAGAAAAATTTAAAATAACAGATAAATAATAGAAAATGATATTGTCTGAAGATACATTCAACCGTTTATCGCTTGGTATTATTGAGAAGCAAAAATGTTCCCCAGAAGCTGCGATGCAAAAATTAGAATCGCTAGGTATTTATCTTGTTTGTGGGGATAAAATAAAATCTTCGTTACCACTACAGGCAGCATTAATTACAGCAGTTAATACAGGTAAAAGAGCTTTTCTTGGTGGTGTGTATATTCAAATGCCCTGTGACACTCCATGTCTTTTACCCTGGCCACAAGCCCAAACTTTTAATGAAATTTTATTAGGTGCCGGAGCAATAATAACTGAGGAAACTCCTCATGATTGCTTTAAAATAATGTTTGGGCTACCAGTCGATAATGATGATAACTCTTTACAGGTAGTATGCAATAATTGGCAAGCCGGAGTGCTTACTGAAAATATAGAAGTTCCTTTTACTGAAACTGGAAATATTCCAACAGCAGGTGTATTTTCCGGAGGGTTAGCAATTTGTCTTTCATTTTTGAAACTATCCGGAATCAATATTTCTTCATGTGATAAATCAGTGGGAATTTCTTTGTGGCGGCCCGATTTACACTGGCTTGATGAAAATGCTGGCGGGCCATGGGTTACATTGTTACCCACTAAGTTTTGGCTTTTGGGCCTGGGACATCTTGGACAGGCTTATATTTGGAATATAGGGCTACTGCCATTTAAGGCACCGACTGAAATCACTTTTCTTCTTCAGGATTATGACAGAATAGTAGAGGCAAATGTTAGTGCAGGCCTATTATGTGAAAAGAATGATACAGGAATTTATAAAACAAGAAAGTGTAATTCTTGGTTAGAAGCAAGAGGCTTTAATACAATAATAACGGAAAGGAAATTTGACGAGCATACAAAAAGAATAAATGAAGAACCGTTTATTGCTTTATGTGGATTTGATTCTGCATCTTCTCGTCTTCATCTTGAAAATGCCGGGTTTGACCTGATAGTAGAATCAGCTCTGGGCAGCAATCTTGCCACTTTTGATAACATTATTTTACACACTTTTCCGGCAGCATCAAAAACACCAAAAGATGTTTGGGGAGATGTAGACGAAACGAACAAGGAAATAAATCGTTCGGTACTCGAAATATTGGAAAAAGAAGATAACAATATTTGTGGCATTGTACCAATCTCAATTGCAGGTAAAGCTGTTTCAGCATCGTTTGTAGGTGCATGTTCTGGTGCCTTGGTTATTGCAGAAATTTTGAGAGGTTTAAATGGTGGAATGCGGTATGAAAAAATAGTAGCACATCTGAGAGCAGTTGATGACGTAAAAGCCATACAACATGCAAAAGGAAACTATACGATTGAATTGAGTAAAAATGGGTTTGTAGGAAATGAATAATTAGTTCTTCTCCGCTTTCAACCTTTCCACCTCTTCCCCAATCAACCGCTTCACCTCCATCTTCACCTGGTAATAATTATCAAGCACCTGCTGCTGGGTTACGTAGGATACAACAGGAATGTCTTTATACTGGCTTACTTCTTCATTCAGTTTATCCGCATCATTAGTAATCTCAGCATGAAACATCTTCAGCTTGATTTTTTCATCAGGATTATCGGCCACCAACCCAACAAATTCACCCGAAGAAAGAGCGGCAATTTTGGACGCTGGTATGGCGCTGTCCAGTTGCTTTGAGTGACTGATGGAAGTATCGGTACGGTTCACGGAAACACTCTGCCTGTCCTGCATTATTTTTCCGAAACGTTCCGATAGTAGTTTTGAAGTTTCTCCCATCACCTGGCCGCTGATAATATTGCCGGTGATATTTACGATTACATCTGCTTGTTCCTTTCCATAGTCTTTTTTCAACTGACTAAAATCCTGCATGGCTAATGTGGTGGCAACTTTGTTACTCCTTGCCGTTGCAATAAGGCTATCCATGTTATTGAAGTAGATTGTAGGAAACTCATCAAATACCAAACTGCATTTTTGCATTCCCTTTCTGTTCACCTGCCTGATCAGTCTTGAAATATACAATGATAAAACTGCACCATAGATTTGTTGTTTCTCCGGATTGTTACCTACGCAAACAATTTTGGGATGTTTAGGGTTGTTAATATCTAATGTGAAATCATTGCCTGATAATACCCAATACAATTGCGGTGAAGCCAATCTTGCCATACCTATTTTTGCAGAGGCAACCTGGCCTTCTAATTGCTCCATAGCATCGTTTTGGTAAGCCGTGATGAAGGGGTTCACCAACACTTCAATTTCAGGTTGGGTATTGAGAACCGGAAACAATTCATCATACTGTGCCTGCATAAGTTCAATCACATGTGGTAAGGTGCAATACTTTCCAGCTTCATATTTTTTCAAAAACCAAATGATGGCAGTTACAAAATTAATGGGTGATTCTACAAAGAAATCTCCCTGCTTGTTTATCCATTCCCTGTTCAAACCTAATAAAATGGTTCTGGCAGATTCTGTTGCATCAGTTATGTCATTCATCATGTTTGGATCTAACGGATTACAGCGATGGGAGATAGAAAGGTTGTCGAAGTTGATTACATAGAACGATGGCTTCACCTGATAGTTGTGTTTGTTTTGCTGCAACCAGTTGTAAACAATTTTAGAAAGATCATCGTATTTGAAATCATATACAAACATTGCAAAGCCCTTTTCAATATGCTGTTTAATGACATGCTGAATTACAAACCAACTTTTACCAGCACCGGGGCTGCCAATTACCAATAGTCCACGGAAAGGGTTAATGATGTTTATCCAACTTTTTCTTATCCGCCCTTTCAAATTGTAACGGGCAGGAAGGTTAATGGCATATTCATTTGTTAATAGTCTTTCTTCCTGCGGAAAGGTTTCATTCAGTGAATTGAAAACATCATCAGATAAATTTAATTTGATTAACCGACTAAGTAAATTTCCTCCAGCCAGTATTAAAAGAAAACCAACACCAGTTACAGCCATATAACTAATAGCAACATTTTCTGCAGCATAATTTAAACGGAATAACATTCCACTGCCGAAGAAAAGCAATACGCCAATCAGCAAATAAGCAGTAATACTTTTCCAGTTAATTTTTTCATCTTTCTTGCCTTGTGCTCCCAGCAATGAAATCACTAATAATCCAATCGCTAAAAACTTGGAAGTGTATTGACTGCTGAACAAACCTGTGTGCATGATGTTTGTCATCAGCCTGTCGGTGATGGTACTTTTTATTTCCCATTGCTTAAAAGCTGTGTAGCAGTAATAATAGAAATGCAGCAACAAAATAAAGATGCTGGCAAACCTTGTCAGGTCAACTATTTTCCGCAGCCCCTGTTCATTCTCTCCTGTAAGCGACATAACATTTATTTTATGTTTTATAAATTATGTTTACTCTTTTTCCTGCGCTTCTTTTTCAGCAAGCCCGATGGGGTGTTATCATGTTGCTCTTTGCTGGATAGCAGCATATCTAATAAGCCTTCGCTTTTGATAATTGGCGTAATTGTTTTTTTCTGATTTTTTTCCTGGCCCATTTCTTTCTGTATCGCACTGGCAGGACTGCTGCCTTTTGTTTCATCTTGTGTTAGCGATTTTTCATTGCCAGTTGCCAGTCTGCTTTGCAAAGCAGCAGCACTGTATCCTTTACCCAAATCACTGCCATTAAAAACAACTTTGTTTTGATTGTCCACAAAAGTGATTCCATACAACCTGCCTTCTGCATTTTGTCTTAACACCGTATAGATTTGCTTTTGTTGTAAAGCAACTATCAAAGTTTTAATATTTCCTGATGAGGTCTGCAGACAATCATCAATAGCATTTTTAGTTCTTTGTTTCAATGGTTCTTTAGCAGGTTCATTGGCTGTGAATTTTCTCTCCAAATTATCCAGTATTGGTTTGCAACCAATGGAGCTTGCTTTGATTGGTACGCCAACCTTATTTCCATCAGCATTTAGAATTCGATATACCAATCCACGGTTTTTATAAATCCTTCCTTCTTCCTTACCTCTGTCTGCAACTACGTTGAATTGTTTTAATGCGGCATTAAATTCAGGTAAAGAGGCAAACTTATATTGACTGAATACTGCACTTATAACGTTTGAAATACTACGCTTTGTTTCCGACTTTCCATAAATGGCTTTTTCAACATCCACCGGCTTGATACCAGGTCTCATTAATTGCTGCTGCCGTTCTGCTTTTACCAAGCCATATAATTGCTCAATTTCTTTCCTTGCTTTTTCAGATTGGTTTCTGCCGATGTTGTGGGTATTAATTCTGCTGCCATCATTTTTAATTGTAGTGCTTACAATGTGTATGTGCGGATGACCTGCATCGCCATGTTTGTAAATAAGAAAGGGTTGGTCTCCAAATCCAATCTTGTCCATATACACTGAAGCGATCTCAATCAACTTATTTTCAGATATCTTTTCTGATGGGTCGAAATTGAGTGATACATGCAGGGTTTTTGTAGTAGCCATTTTATTAAGCCGGTTATTATTTTCAAATCCATCCAGCTTTTGATGGAAATTCATTTTGTTAGCATCATTCAAATAGTTGCCAGCATACAAACATTGCGCTGTTCCTTTCTGCACTTTCTTTTCATTGTAGTTTAGTGCAGCTTCTATACTTTTCGGTATCGTTATTTTTGCAACCATTCTTCATAGAGTTGATTCATGCGTAATTTTATTTCCTCTACTTTTTTTACTAACGACTGATGCAATGCGTCATAATGATTTACCCAAACCCTGAACTCTGGTATCTTATCAAGAATATGCAGCTTATGCACCACCTGGTTAAAATTATTACCGATACCATTCAATTCTTTTTTTAGTGCCAGCATGTCTTTCAAAAAATCGTCTGCAGACTGGTTGCGGTAGTTAATCAAAACGGGCTTTTGCATTGCCACTTCCCTTACATAAGCACTGATGTTTCTTTCAGTGCTTTTTTGTTGCTGCTTTTTAACCTGTTTTAATTCATCTTCATTCATGCGGATTTTGAGAATGATTTTCCTGACCTCATTTTCGTTCTTCTTCATATTTTCATTTTTAAATCCTTTAATAATGCTTGTATCATCTTCGCAATTCCCCCGCACGACTTCGGAGTTAAGGGGCAAGATTCCAAACGTGGCCACGTTTGTACATCTTGCCATGTGCAAGACCGGGCACATTGAACCCTTGTATAATTTATTCGTTGAGAATTTTATTTCTTCTTGTAAACGCATACCGAAACTGGTGTAAAATCTGTACCAGTATTGCAGTTTGCATGGCTAATATTTAGCCAGGCAAAAGACAATTTTTTGTTTATACTTGCAGTATGAGAGATGCTTTAAGAAACTTACATGGCAAACAGATAACTTTAGAAGATGGAACTTGCTTCTTTTACATCATTAGCCCATACGAAATGAGGAATGCTTTAGGGGCTATAATAGCTGAGTTGGATGAGTATTCTTTTACCAAAAAAGGTAGTGTTGAAACCTGCAAATTATATCGTACAAAAGAGGGAAATTGGTATGACTTAACAAGCTCCGAAAATACCGGCGACTATCGAATATTAAGGGGTTTAAAAACTGCATTTGACAGTATGCAGAACCGTGCTACTTAAAATAATTTTAGCTGCGGTTCTTCAGCAATTTTTTTGGGGAATGTAGGGTGAAAAGTACCTATAATTACAAACGGATAGGGATAGTTTTTTGCATGACTTTCATATAAAGTACCAAGAAATAAATACAGGTCTTTTGTTAATGCAAAATCATCCCAGTATTTTTTTCTTACATCTTCACAGGCTTTTGTTTCTCTGTCATGGCCATCATATTTTGCCAGCATCTTCCAGTACAATGCACCAATTTCCCAATCCTCTATCATGTATTTTGAAACAGTACCTTCATCATCTTTAAACCTGTACGAAAATTTGAATGGCAACTTATTTACCACTTCAAATGGGTTGTCTGCGTTCTGAAACAAATGTAATTGCTGGGCTTTGGCTTTAAGTGTTGCCAGCTTTTCTTTATCCCATTCCCGTTCAACGGGTTCTATTGTAAAATCAAGTAATTCGGTGGGTTTAAATGTGGCTAATGAGGTAGATAATGTTTTGTCTTTTGCCTCAGCTATCAGTTGAGTAATGTTTGTGTAAATTTTTTTTAAAACGATATCCTTTCTTTCTTGCCAACTATTAACAGTGTCTATATGACCCACAACATTAAAGGCAGATTCAATAGACCAGGGCTTATGACTTTCCGGTCTGAAATCCTTACCGTTTTTTACCAAATCAATTTCTACCCAGTCGTATTTACTGTAACGCTTTTCATATTCTAACTTTCTAAATGGAATTGGGTAAATCCTGACCCAACTGCCATCTTCCCGAAACCCTGCGGTACAAACCAATTCGTCATATTGGGCTGAAAGTGTGGGGTATGTTTTTACAGTAATTAATACTTTGGTCAGGGCCATTCTAAATATGCTTTAGTTCATAATTCCATTTTGGTAATTGGGTAATTGCTTCAGCCAGATGTTTGCGGTGGCATTGACAAATATTTGCTTCAAAGCAGGTTAATGCAATCCGCTTTTTATCTTTAAGTAAAACCAGTATTTTCTCCTGTGTTGAAACTGTGGTAGAGAGTGTTTTCTTTTTATAACTTTTAAATAGAGTATCGTAGTCACTTTGTTCTTTTAGTTCCTGCCGGTATTCGGATTGGATACCCACCTCTGCAAAATGTATGTATTCAATATTTAGGCCTTCGCAGTAACGTATTAACTGGCTTTTCGAAAAACCAAATTTCTGGCTTAATGGATTATTACGAACATCAACCAGCACTTTAATATCATGCTTAATTAATTTATTCAAATATGCTTCCAGCGATATGCCTTCGTAACCTATTGTGTAAAGCGTTGTAGCGGTTAAAGCCGGACGAAAAGTATTAACCTTACTTAATTGCTCCTTGGTTAAAAGTCTTTCAGCAGTAGTGCTGTTTATTGCGTAGTAAGGGAAGTTGGTATAAGTATGTTTCATTAAGCCATCGCCATCCATTTTATTATAAAGAACATAAGCCTGGTTCACCAGTTTTTTATCTTCTTCATCTAATAATGCCAAATAGTTTTTGCGGTCTTTTTTTGAATAGCCTGTTTCATCCTCGGTTAAAAAATCTTTTTTCACCATTGTAAATAAATCTGCCTTTGCCGAATGAGAATAACAGCCGTACAAATAGGGTATAAAATCGTACTCAGGCTCCTTTTGCTTTTGGCATACCAGGAACAATAATTTTTGCAGGTTTATTTTTTCCAAACTGCCACCAAATACCTGTAACAAAGCTAATATTATTTTTCTGCGGTAGAACATGGTACAAAGATACTTTAAGTTCCTTTCTTTTGAAAATCATTAATCAATTGAAAATTTATCAAACACTTTTTTAAATGCATTCGGTGAACATTCATTTGCACCAACGCTTTGCCAGAGAATATCCAGAGTATTTTTCACTTGATTTTTTACTTCGGAGACATCATTAGACAATAATGTAATTGGTAATTGTAGTTCATTAAAATTATGATACTTACCTAAACTTATTTCTCTTGGTGTTAGAAACATGCTCTGTACATTATTTAGTTTAATTGATAAGTAAAAAGAAGGTTCAATTGAAAGCTTGCGGTATATGAAATAGTTTTTTTCCAGCTGCTCTTTGATAATTTCAATTATAGTTTCCCCGCTCACAATCAAACTCTTATCCGGTTGGTGGTAAAAGGGCTGATTCGTAAAAGTTTCAGTGCATCCGTTTCTAAAAAGTAAATTATATGGAATGATTTCTCCATCTACTCCAAATCGCCTGTTTTGGAAAAGATGAAACCCTTCCAAACAATATCTTGTTGAATATCCTTCATGTCCAGGTGGGCTCAGAGCAGACTTAACAAAAGTCTGAAATTCATGGCTTGAAAAATTTTCAATCTGCGAATCGAAAAAAGATATTGGAATTACATGAATAAGTATGGAGCTGAGCCTCCCCAAGTCAGGCCAAAATACATCTTCTGAAACTTTTATTTGGCGGTCTTGAATAAATAATCTGATTCGTTTCTCAATAAGATTTATTTCATTAAATGTTTCATATAATTCATAAGTATCAAGAAAATATTTTCCATTCGCTTTTCGTTTAAAAAATCGGTTGTTATTTCCATAAGTCACCATAGCTGGCAGCGACTTAGTTTTAGGAATTCCTATGAGAAAAACATGTGAGCCATTTAAAGTAAGTAATGAGCTAAACTGCAAATTGGTTATTGATGGATTTGTCGATTGCCTTATTGCATCCTGTATTCTAAGTAACAAATTATCGTAATTGGAAATTGTCACAGGTGTATCAGGTAATCTTGGTATTCCTAAACCTTTTTTATCTTCATCTTTTTCCTCGTCCAGGCCAACTACAATACATCCACCTTCCGTATTGTAAAATGAACTCACATCGTATATAAATTCCACTTTGGATTTTTCGTCAAATTGCAGTTCTCTTTTATAGTCAAGAATTTTCGATTCTGGAACTTTGTTTTCAATCAATGATTGAACATCCTCTGCTGTATATTCAGTTATATTTTTTCCTCGAAATGTCATCAGATTTATTACTTATCTTTTTGTTTTTCTGCTTAACAAAAAAGTCCGCCGTGTATTTATAATTCTATAAAGTAATGATATTTTAACAATATTCAGTAATCCATTTTTTTACTGTGTGCCGGTGTACTTTAAGTTCTCTGGCTATTTCAATTTGTTTGGCTCCTTCGGAAACTTTTGTGCGAATAAATTCACTATGAGATAAAAGTATAGGATTCTTTTTCCTGCTACCACCGGGCCTGCCCAGCTTTTTACCTTCTGCTTTCAGTCTTGCCAAAGCTTCTTTTGTTCGCTGGGATATTAGATTTCGTTCAATTTCAGCGGATAAACCAAAGGCAAATGCCAGCACCTTGGAGTTAATATTATCACCCAGTTCATAACCTTCTTTCACTGCATAAACCATTGCTTTTCGTTCCATACAAAGATGAAGAATACTCATAATCTGCATTAAATTCCTGCCCATTCTCGATATTTCGGAAACAATAAGTATATCATCCGCTTTTAGTTTCTTTAGCAAAGTACTGAAAGCTCTTTCCTCAATTTTTTTGGATGCACTTATAGTTTCTTCAAACCATTTATTGATTGTTAAACTTTTTGCCCCGGCAAATTGCAAAATTTCATGTCGCTGATTTTCTACTGTCTGTTTTTCTGTACTAACCCTGATGTATGCGTAAATCATTTTCCTTTAAAAGTAGATAATAAAGGCTCGTTTTTTATCAACGATAAAGGCTTTATCATGTCAGGTAAATATTTAAGTTACCTCACATTGTTTTTCAACTCCAGTTTGTTTCGTTTTTGTTTTAAAGATAAGTTTCCTGAACTGCTTGGTGAAACGAGGGAATTACGTAAGGTATTCTTTGAGACAATTGAGGTTAAAACAATTACTGACGAAACATGGTTTAAAGAAAAGTTAGAACAAATGCTTGTAGCAATGAAAGAAGGGTTGCCAACTCTTGAACTTCAAAACGAAATTGAAGAAACGTTTTTTGATTTATATGAGTTAGATATTGATGAAAGAATACTGGTTCAATCACTGGCTTCTACTCAGTAAATCTTGTTCTTCTTTTGAAAGTGAATATATATCAGCAAGTTCATTTTCAATTTCATTCTGATAACTGCTGTAATCTTTTCCTTTTGTTTTTAGGGCTACAATTTGTTCTACCAAATCTGAAAAGAAATCATTTTTCTTATCGTCGATTTTTTTTACCTGAACATTTTCAAAAAATATCTTGCTTAGTTCTCTGGTGTCTCCTAATAATTCTGGAAAATATTCACGGAATGCAAACCGAAATAGTTTTGAATTTAGGAAGGCAGTTAAATAGCCCAGATGATGACCAGTAATTATGAAACATTTCTGGTTGGTAAAAAACGAGCCTTTATCGTATACAAAAGGTAAATATTTGGTCATGTTTGGATAAATAATTTTGGGCTTGCTAAATTCTTCCACATAGGCACAATTACGAAGGTTTGTCCAATGATTGCCTTTATCTAATCTTTTTTCTAATTTATCCTGATGTTGTGACAGCCATTTATAAACTGCTTTGTAATCTCTTTCAACATTTATAGGTTCAATACCTTTTGACTTAATTCCGTTATGAGAATTGATAAGCCATTTACCAGCCCATTCAGGTACATAAGCCTTTACATCTTCACCTCTTAATATGGGTTTAATAATTTCATCGCTTTTAGGGTCTTCCTGTACAAGTCTGTCCCTTGTTTCTGTATCAATAATAAAAGCTTCATTAAAGCCAGTTAAAATACCCCTGTTAATTTGCAAATCCCAGTCCTTTAAAGGCAGACCTTGTGATTCAATTCGCTTTATGAGTGCATACTCACTTTTATCATACACAACCCAACTATTTGCTTTCGGGTTCTCAACTTCCACAAGGTTATTTTCTACATACTGCGCTAAAGGAATTTGCAATTTGTAATCATTTTTTACCCGGCATAATAAGAGATTAGCTACCGGAGCTTTTTTTGTAAGCAATAAAATATTCGTATAAGTTGTGGCACTGTCAAACATTTGCCCCATTCCAAAATCTACTACAAACTGTACGTTGCATTTTGTTCCAAAATATTCCCTGGTTACTTTACCGTAATCCGTCCGCATCCATTTGTTACTGGTAATATAACATAGCTGACCATGATTAAGTAAAAGGTTAACGCCAAGTTCATAAAACAATTGGTAGATGTCGCCTGTTTTAGCAAAAGTTTCAAAGCCTTGTTTTTCCAGAGCATCGGAATCAGCACCTAATTTTTGTAATTGTATGTAAGGTGGGTTTCCAATAATCATGTCAAACCCAACATAATCACCATCGCCATTCAACACTTCAGGATACTCAAACCGCCACTCAAAAGCATTTTCGTAAATCTTGTTGGTTTTTATTTCTGCAATTTCTTTTTCGAGTTTTGTTATTTCATTGCTTAATTGCTCAACCTTCTTTTTGGTGTCTTTCGACTTTTTAGTGCCTTCGTCTGCAAATAATTCTTTTGTTTGGCTCAGGTTAAATAAATCTCCCCGTAGTTTAGATAGTTTTTTATACTTGGCATCGTTTGGGCTAATATGGCTCCTGAAATCTTTTTTTATGGAGTCAATCAATTCTTCCATTTCCCTTTTTTGCTCCTTAGTTTCTGCATCCCTGTATGTTTGCACTGCCACTTTATAACTATCAATACTCCACTTGCTGTTGCGTAATGCGCTCTTGATATCGGCATCTAAAGCAAAGCGGCTAATGAGGCTGTTGCCGCATTTAATATTTATATCAATATTGGGTAAGGTTTCTAATTCTATATAATTACTTGCCGGGGTGTAGTACGCATTCTTCAGTAATTCAATCCATAAACGGAGGCGGCAAATTTTTACAGAGTTGGGATTGATATCAACGCCAAATAAACAGTTTTCAATGATGGTTTCCTTTTCATGAAATAGCGTTTCCTGAATGCGCTGGCTTTCTTTGTTTTGTGGATTGTAATCAAATAATTTACCGTCTTCATCCGTAATAATCAATTCATCATTCACCACTTCCACATGATAATCCCTTAATGATTTGCCTGTTGCATCCTGCAAAATTTTCAACTCACTTTTAATGGCAATCATTTCATTTAAAGCACTTACCAAAAAGTGGCCACTGCCTACGGCAGGGTCGCAAATGTGCAGGCTATTGATAATTTTATTGGCATCTTTTTTATCATCAATTTTATTATACAAACTATCAATGGTGTCACAGTGCCATCCTTTAGTATCATTAAATTTTTGCAGCACCGACCTGCGGATGGTCTCTTTACACATATACATGGTTACAAAGCCCGGTGTAAAGAAAGATCCGTCTTTGTAGCCATTTATCTTTTCAAAAATTAACCCCAATACAGAGGCATTGATAAGGTTTTTATTTTCTTCCTGTATTTCTTCGCCGCCTTCGCTGGTAAAATCATAAGCATCTAAAAACTCAAACAGATATTGCAGTGTGGGCAAAGTACCAGCTTTGCGTTTGCCATTATCGTCTTTTAAAACAGAACTGTTTGATAACGGTAATTGTAAGCGGTTATCTAATTCGCTGATATTAATAGTTCGTCTTTCCAGTTCTATACGTTCGAATAAAGAACTGTTGAGATAAGGTACTTTACTAAATTTTTCCTGTATGTGGTTGCGCCTGCTTTCCGTTTTTTCTGCTAATACCTGGAAGAAGAGATTACTCAGTTCATCAAAATCAAATACAAGTTTGCTGTTTAGAAAAAGATAGTCTTTGTTTCCCTTGTGGTATTTATATAGCTGTGCTTCCAGCAATTTAATAAACAGCACCCGGTTTACCCAGGTAATGCATAATTCCAATGCTACATTAAATAATTGCTCTTCTTTATTTGCCCCAAAGGTGGAAAGATTGCTGATATTTCTTAATGCATCTTTATCTTCTAATTTGATGATGGTATTTTCCAGCAAAGAAGCTTCATCTGGTTTTGCTTTTCGTTTTATTAGTTTTTTGCTGCCGTCTTTTATTTCTTCCAGTCCAATAATGTGCAATAGCTCAGTATAAAATTTTGTATCGAGGCTGTTGCTGTCGTTTATAAACGGCTGCTTTAGTAAATGCGCAGGCGATAATATTTTATACAAGCCTATCAGCTTAGCGTCATCTTCTTTGTTAGTATTGTTTACATACTTTTCATAACTACGAATGTCGAAATAAGTAACAGACATTTCTTCTGCCACTTCATCCAGAAAAGATTTGGCAATACTATCATAAAAAAACTTGGTGTCTTTGCCACTCAGTTTCCAATTCTCATAATCTTTTTTTAGTTTACTGTTTCTAAAAACATTTTTTTCAAACCAAACTTCATCTATTACAAACCACTCATAAATATTGGTAACAACCAGGTATTTTATGTCAGTATTATTATGGTCAACCCTTTCCCGTAAATAATATAAAATCAATTCCTGCAATGCCTTTGTATTTGGCTTGGCTGCTGTCATCATCTCTGCCTTATTAGAAGGCTTTTTAACTTCAAGGATAACACCTACGGCATCTTTGGTTGTTTTACCTGTATGAATCACCAAATCATTTCTGTCTTTGGTATTTATTTCAAATTGCTCTTTGTACCAGGTATCTTTTAAGAAATCGGCAATTACATTTTTCAGGTGCTCCTCGCTTTCCTGTTCGTTGATACGGCTAAGTAATTGTTGAAGGTTCTTCTTAAATAGCTCTATATGGTTGCGGCTTACCTTTTCTTTCAGGTAGGCTTTATTAAGGGCTTTTATGGGCTTGATTAATTCCAGTTTCATGTATCGTTCTCCGGTGTTAGTTATGGGTTTATGGCAGTTACTAAAGGAGTTAGTGTAAATATAGCCTATAGCAGCCAATTTCAATGACTTGGAGCGGCTTGACTGCATAAAAGAGGACTTATAGCAGCCCCTCATCAGCAAAGCTGTAATAGCCTTCGCTGGTAATAATAATATGGTCTATCACTCTTATATCATGGTAAGCAGCAGCAGCTTTTATTTTTTGGGTTAATTCTTCATCAGCCCTGCTTGGCTTTAAATTTCCTGAAGGATGATTGTGAGATAAGACTATACTTACTGCCAAAGATTTAATGGCAGCAGCTAAAATCAATCTTGGGTCTGCTACAGTTCCTGTTAATCCACCGGCAGATGCTTCATAAACACCCATCACTTTATTGCCTCTGTTCAGCAATAGCACTTTAAATTCTTCCTGCATTTCAATGGTATTTTCATTCCATAATTCTTTTAAGAGGTTATAAGAATCTTTAACGCAGGAAATCTTTGGGCGTTCAGAAGCTTTTACTTTTGTTTTATATACCAATTCTATTTCTGCTACTCTTGTCCATTCTGGGAAATTTATTGCTAACTGTTCCATAACTTAATCATTTAATTGTTTAAAAATTAATTACAGAACATGCTCTGCCTTTTGGCAATAAAGGCCATGAAGCAACGGAATAAATAGTATCTAAAATAATAGGGGAGCAGTTTTATTTATGCCGGAATTTCATGGCCGCTTCAGCAGCCAAAAGGCGAACTTTGTGGTAGGAATTAATGAAGAATACTAAAATGTAAAATCAAAAATGAACTGGCTAGCAGGTAAATTAAAATGGTTTGGTTTAGATTATTCTTGTAACCTGGTGTCGGTGTAATCTTCAAACGTACATGTTATATCATGTTTTTCATTTCGTTTCAGTTCATCAAAATTGAAATTCAAACGATTCCCTTTGGGTATGCCAAATTTTGATGCAAAATGTTTGTCTATAAATGGAGGCATATTGGGTACAATAACAATTTTTTTTCCGTCAAACATCCATTTATCCTGTTCGTTAAAAGGTAGGGTGAGCTGGTAAGTATAGTTGTGAAACATAAGGCAAACTATATGCGTGGGTACTGCATCAGTTTTTTGTTTCTTTTCAAAAAGAATAACCATTGGAGATGGAAAGGCAGGCCCAGGATGCTGGTACAGATTAAGTTTGAAAAGTGGATTATCTGCTTCCTCATTCTTCCTGGCTGATTGAAGTATAGCAAACGCAATTTTATAATCAGTTATACAGGTATCAGGTAAAACTGAAAGACCAATTTTCAGGAAAGCTTTATAAACATTATGTGGGTTATAGGAAGGTCTTGTAGTATGAAACGTTACTTTTTTATTCTCAGCATCTAATGTAAAATGGTTGTTTTCCTCTTCATGTGATTCGACTCTTAACTTAGCCTCATCCGTGGACACTTCGTCATCTTTTTTTACAATAAATGTTTTATCAGGCGATTTGAATTTTAAGTGACCGGATTTTGCATTGGAAATATGAAAGGCTCGGCTTGCCCCAAGAAAATTTGCTAAATCATTTTCGTACCTACCAAAAAGGCTATTGCACTTGTCGCATTCAAAATCTGAAAGAAGATTTTTATTACCGATTAATTCAGGTAATAGATGCGCTTTTGACTTGAATCTTTCCACAGTACTATACACAGCACCGCAAAATCTACACACTCTATTTTTCTTGGGCGTTAAAGGTCTTTTATGTAATTCATCATCCGCTATTAAATGTTTAATTGCATAAAAACTTGTAAATCTTTCATACACTTCTATAAATTCATCAATTGGATTACCTATAAATTCCCTGTTTATCATTTCAGGATTGCCAGGTATTTCTGTAAATTTCAGGCGAAACATTTTTTTAAAATTTAATTATCAATTTCCCACAATAACTATAATTTCCAAAGGTACAGAAACCCCAAGCTGCACCGCCATTTTGTAAATTCTGGGTCAATGTTGCGGTGCAGCTTTTTTTACAATAAAGGAGCATTTTGCAATGCTCCTTTATCACATTTTCAATTATAAATTCCCATACCTGCTATCTCATTCTTTGCAAAACTTTCACAAAGCTGAAAAGCTTTTTGTGTTCTTAACTGTGCTGTGCCGCCATACAATAAGGATTTCATTTTGGCTTCATCATCTTTGTAATTTCTTACATTCTGAAAATATCCGGTAACGGCATTGTATGCCCCAAACACCGTTCCCTTTGTTGCTGCTGTTTGTTGTGTGGAACTGGTAAAATTGTATTCACACACCGCATCACACATGTTTTTAAAGCAGGTACTCAGTTCATCCAGTTCACCATTTTTAATATTCTGTAATACTTCTTTATTGGGAACCATTGCCATTTGTATAAGCCTGCGTACTTCTTTATCTGTAATACGAACCTTTGCCCATTGGTTAAAAATGCCGTCTAACTGTTCGGATAGCTGATTGGCAATTCCCATTACTTTATGGGCTTCTTCCAGTCGTTCTTTCGCATTGGCAGTATGCCGGATTTTAATGGAATTGGTATGGTTTCGCAATGCGGCATTCAAGGTATTGTTGCAAACAATTCTTATGGGTGTAAAGGCAGCCATGATACTGCCAAAACCATCATGGGAAGTAGTAAGGAACAAATACTTTTCAATGCAATCATCATGGGCTACTTTAATGTAGCCTGGCAATTTTGCAGTAATAAAAATCCTTTCGCCTTTGCCCAATGCTCCGGCGGTTTCGTACTGGATACCATCACCGCCAACAATTGCATCAAAAAAACTAAAGGCGTCGGTATTCTGTACCACTTCATAATCTTTTCCCAAACGGTCGCCTAAAATTACACCACTATCGGGGCGGTAAGTGTAAAATGAACTGGTAGAAATAATTTCATTGCCATCATCCAGCCGGTGAATATTGGGGCGTTTGAAAACTTCAAAGTCAAGCCCTGCAAACTGCAATGCTTCTTTGCTGGTGGGATAGTCCTGTACTATTTGTCCCAAGCCATGCCATGCTTTTTCTTTTACAGAAAAGAAACTGTGTTGCTGTGTTTGCTCATTGAAATTAATATTGTGTGCCATGATTGTAAATTTTAAAAATGATTAAAAATTGAAAAGCATCCTGCCATTTGACAGGATGCCGCTTAAACTAAAATGGTAAGTCGTCTGCAACTGCTGAAAGGGCTGCTGCTGGTGCTGTGTTCATTGGTACTACTGGCGTAGGCGTTGCATTACCACCAGTAGAACGGCCATGCAATTTGATGCTGTTTACATGAAACGTTAGGCTGGCTTTTACTTCGCCTTCTTTATTTGTCCAGGCATTTGCACCAACCCTGCCTGAACATTCCACTAATGTGCCTTTAGTAAGGTAAGCAGCCACACCGGGGTTAATCCAGTAGGAACAGTTTACATAAGTCACAATCTTTTGTACTTCATCGTTTCCTTTTGTTTTGTAAGTGTCATTAATAGCAATAGAAAAGTTCACCACTTTTTTCCCTGCTTTTGTTTCGCTAACGGTTGCGTCTGCTGTTACTCGTCCGATGATTTCCATAACTGTAAATTTTAAATGTTTAAAAAAGATTGTTAAATAAATTCAGCTTCGCTTCATTCATTTACCCTTAGCGACCAGCCATTAGGACTGTGGAGGAGGAACAAGGTTTTTTAAATAAAATACTACCCCATGTGGGATAGCCTGCAAATAGCTGGTGGAGATTTTTTTGAAAACCGGAGGCGATTGGCGGCTCTGTATTATGTGGGATGAAGACCTTGTTCCGCACAGAACAGGACAATAATTTTGCGGCAGGGTCAGTTGAATGAGAATCTATTACTCAGGAATCTAAAACAATTTTTTACTGCGTATCGAATTGTGTTTGGTGAGGTACGAACCAATCTCAATTTCGAATCTCTTTAACCGGCACAGTTCTCCCGGCTTATTTGCCGCAGGCGTAAAAAAAATAAGGCGGGTGTACTGTGCCGGGTCCGATACAATATTAATTACGGGAGTCATTATTAAAACCGTTAGGGATTGCAGTGGAAATCCTTCGCAGAAGATTGTAACGAAAAGCCCGACCTGAAAGGGAACGGCATAGATAAGCATTAGGGTCAGCATCAAAAAGTATAGCTATAACCCAACCTAAAAACCTGTGTTTCGTATTAATCTATACTAATAAGTATAAATCCATTTCCATTGGTTTTTTTTTTAATTGGCAAGGGATTAAAAATATCTCTGGCATTAAAAAACAGTTCGCTTTTACTTTTTTGAGTTTGTTTTTAATTCCCGTATCTGCCTGGCTCATAAAAAAATCCAACTCACGGTTTTTATTTCATGTGTATTATGATAGAAATATATTGCGAAGGTATCATGGCAAAGAGATATGCATCATCCATTTCTTCGACATATCTTCCGCAACCAAAAGAATAATAGCACATAAGCCAGTCCCAGGCTAAAGCCTGCCAATACATCACTTGCATAATGGTATCGAAGAATAATCCTGCTTACTCCAATAGCAAGGAAAAGCAACACGAAAAATATTGTAAAACCCCATTTCGATATGGTAGCGATATCAGAGTGCCACAGCTCCCACGCCAACACACTAAGAAAAACAAAAGCTGACAGTGTGTGGCCGCTCGGAAAGCTATAAGTATTAGAGTCAGTAAGGAGGGGTAACGCTGGCCTGTGCCTGGCAAAAGATATTTTTAAACCATGAAGCAGCAGGCTGCTAGTTATGGCCAATATTGCAATATCTATTGCTTCTGATTTACGATGCTTGTAAAAAAGCCATACAAGTAAAATGGCATAAGCAGGAAATAGAAAAGTCCCTGAACCAAAAAAAGTAACAACCCTGAAAAGGTGAATATTCAAATTGGTAGAATATCTATTGAAAAAAGCAAATACTCTGCTATCAAACCAGTCCTCCTTTTCAGTTACTACTTCGTGTGCAATTATGGTAAAGATTGCAATAGCGATTAAAAAAAGTATTATGGCGGTGGTTAAACTAAATGAAATGTAAGCAATATTTTTTTTGTTTTTCATAAAATTCCAGGAACTTAAAACACTTGTTATACAGGCATTCTCTGATACATCTTTATTGTTGTAAACTTAATATATCGATTAGTTGGTTCAATCAATTTTTCGCCTCATTTTTTAAAAAATCAATACAAGTGTCCCTGCCATTATCAGTATTGCACCAATAGCAGTTTTAATAGTTAAAGCTTCGCCTAAAAAAATAACAGATAACACAATTGTAAGAGCAACACTCAATTTATCAACAGGTGCAACCTGTGATACTTTACCAATCTGTAACGCTTTAAAATAAAATATCCACGACAACCCCGTTGCAATGCCAGAGATCACCAGAAAGATGAGATTTTGTTTAGATAATGTTGCGATGCCTTTTGTTTCGCCTCTTGCCAAAACTATACCCCAGGCCAATATTAAAATAATAATGATACGGATGGCAGTTGCTAAGTTTGAATTAACACCCGTAATACCAATCTTGGCGAAGATGGCTGTTAGCGAAGCAAACAAGGCTGAAAGTAAAGCGTATATCCACCACATAATAAATATTTAAGTAAAATAGAAACTATCATTTGTAGAGTTCTAAAACTATTCATCATTTCCGGTTCTTATATGCCACATGCATTAAGCTCGGCAGCACAATCAATAGCAATGGTAATGCAACAATAAAACCACCTATTACAGCAATCGCCAAAGGTTGGTGCAGTTGTGCACCAGTGCCGATTCCTAATGCAATAGGCATTAAAGCGATGATAGCGCCCAATGCTGTCATCAATTTAGGTCGTAGTCTTGTTGAAATGGAATAGATGATGGACTGGTCAACATTATTATTTTGATGTAACGATTCCCTGAACTGAAGGAAAGTGAAAATTGCATTTTCGCCAATAATACCAACAATCATGATAAGGCCTGTGTAACTGCCCACATTCAATGGGGTATTGGTAAAATATAAACCGAGATAACTGCCGCTGATACCAAGTACTGCTATCAGTAGTATCATTAATGCTACTTTAAAATCACGGAACAAAAATAAAATTACACAGAATACCAACAGGCTGCTGGTAATTAAAATCATCAGTAGTTCAGTAAATGATTTTTGCTGGTCGGCATAGGCACCTCCGTAGACAATATGATAGCCGCCCGGAAGTACTACTTTAGCTGCTACTTCTTTTTGTATATCTTTCATTACACTGCCGAGGTCACGGTTATCAAGCCTGCCGGTAACTACACCCATTGATTGTAAATCTTCACGTTCAATTTCAGCGTCGCCGGTATTTAATTTAATATGTGCAAGGTCTGTAATAGGTTTGAGTTTTCCACTTGGTAAAAAAATCTGCATCCGTTTAATATCTTCTACACTAAGGTTGCGGTTACCGGGATACACAACTCTCAATGAGGAAAGTTGCTGTTTGTCAAATACAGTCCCTACGATATTTCCTTCCAAAGCAGTTTGCAACTGGAACTGAAGGCTTGCCGGTGTTATACCGTATTGAGCCAGCATTACTGCATCCGGCTCAATAGAAATAGAAGGGCCAGCTATTACAATACCATCAAAAACATCGGCTGTTCCTTTTACATTCGTAATCACTTCACCTACTTGTTTAGATAGTTCCTGTAACTTTTTCTGATCGGCTCCAAATATTTTAACTTCAATGGGTTGTACTGAAGTCATTAAATCTCCCAGCATATCGCCAATTACCTGTCCAAAATCTATACGCAGGGCTGGCTGGGTGGCTTCTATTTTTGCCCGTATCTCATCTATTACCTGGTTAGAAGTTCTTTTTCTTTTTTTCTTTAGCTGAATAAGATAATCACCCCGGTTAGGTTCTGTTATAAAAAAACCCATCTGTGTACCCGTTCTTCTTGAGTAAGTTTCTACTTCCGGGATTTTAGTAATTATTTTCTCCGCCTCCCTTAACATCCTGTCAGTTTCTTCCAATGATGTACCGGGTGGTGAACTGTAATCCAGCACAATACTTCCTTCATCCATCTCCGGTAAAAAACCGGTTTGTAATTTTGGTAAAATGATATAAATACAGCCCGCCAGCAATAGCATAAACAATACACTGATATAAGGTCGTTTTATAAAAAATCCTACCCATTTCCGGTTGTGTACTGCATGTGCCGGTTGCTTACTTTCTTTTAAACGCCCTAGCCGTTGTTTTGCAGTAAGAAGTTTTGGCTTGTTTTTGCTTAGCAATAAATAAATGACCGGCAATCCAATCCAGCTTACAAAAAATGAACATACCAGTGTAATAATCATGGTATCAGTCATTACTTTAAAATATGCCCCGGCAACACCAGTCATTAAAATAAAGGGAACAAATATTACAATAGTACTGAGTGACGAACCCACCATTGCAGGCAAAAGATATTTAATAGCTTTTTGTAAAAGACTGGTTGTGGGCTCTTCAGGGTGTTCTTCGTGGGTTCGGTGTATTTGTTCCACAACCACAATGGCATCATCAATAATCAGCCCAATGGCTGCTGCAATAGCCCCAAGTGTCATTATATTAAACGTTTGCCCCGTTGCATACAATACAATTAAAGTAAGCAACAAAGTAGCTGGTATGGTAATTAAAATAACCATGCTCGCTTTTAAAGAACGTAAAAAAATAATGGCTACTATGATGGCAAGCGCTAAACCAATCCATAAACTATCAGTAACACTTTTAACAGATTCCTTCACAAAATCTGATTGTACATAAAATGGCTGTATGGTAACTCCTTTGGGCAAAACCTTACGGAGTTCTTCCACTTTTAGTTTCATCTTGTCAGATAAATCAACCAGGTTGGCATTGGGCTGTTTTACAACAGCCAGTAAAATAGCTGAGTGACCGTTGGCATTTATTTTTACATATTCTTTTGCCTCCTGTATATCTATGGCTGCAATATCCTGCAATGTAACAATACGTTTACCATTGTTACTGATCACTAAATTTTCCAGTTCAGCCTTGGTATCAACCACTGCATCTGTAACTGTTAAATACATTTGCCGGTAATCAGATAAGTATCCATTTGATTTGATAAAGTTGGTTGCATTTAATGCAGCTATAATTGCATCTGGCGTTACTCCAAGCGAACTCATTTTACCAGTATTGAGCGTAAGCCAGTACTCTTTTGTTTTACCACCAATTACCCTTATTTCACTAACACCCTCTACCTGTGATAAGAAAGGCTTGATGGTGTACATAGCCAATAGCTTTTCAGCAATGGGTGTCATACCAGGTGCTTCCAGTGTATAACCAATTACTGGAAGAATGGAAGGGTTCATTCTTTCCACCGTAATTTGCACATCTGGTGGCAACAGATTCCGTATCTGGCTTATCTTGGATTCAATTCGCTGCTGGCTTACATCAATATTTGCATTCCAATCCATGTAGGCGCTTATTTCGCAACTGCCACGGCTGGTAGTGCTTCTGATCATTTTTAAATCGGGCACCTGCTTAACTGTATTTTCCAGTTCTCGGGTTACCGTAATCATCATTTTGTTTACAGGCTGCTGCCCTGCATCTGCAATTATTTTTATTTTGGGAAAGGTTATTTCAGGAAATAAAGCAGTTTGCATTTTGCTGTAAGCAAATAAGCCCCCTAATATAATAATGGCAAGTACAACTGTAACCGGATTTTTATGGGAAACAAAGAAATTTTTCATATTGTTATTGTTGAAGTACGGTTACTCTTGCAGTATCAGATAATCCATAATTTCCTGTAAGTAAAATCTTATCGTTCATTGAAAAAACAGGGGATAAAATTTCAACACTGCTCCCATTTTCTAAACCCTTCTTAACAGCAACTTTTACGGCGGTAACACTGTCAATTAATTTCATCACCCAAAATTCTCCCTGCACTTCGTCAGTTAAAACCGCTTCTTTTGGTAGTGAAACAGCATTAGTTTTTGATTTTTTTACGAGAACTACTTTTGCAATTAATCCTTCAGGTATTTGCTGGTTTCCATTCACTTTTATTACAATTCCCTGCGTTTGCGAAACAGGGTCAACAGTTGGCATCAGTGAAGCCACATAGCCGTTAAGCTGTGTACCATCCGGTAGCTTTAATTGGATGTTTTTATTGCCTGTTAAAAAGGGTTTTAGCTCATAAGGAAGGTCAAGTAAGAAAACAAAACTATTCCTATCGCTGATGATAGCCAATTGCTCACCATCCTGCACATAATCGCCATTTCTGTAATTAAGGGTAGTAACATAACCGCTGCCTGGAGATTTTATATGCACTAAACCGGTAAACCGAAATGATGAATCCAGTGCATTAATTGTATTACCCAATGCCTCTGCTTCTTTTGTTTTTATAACAAATACCTGTTGCCCTTTATTGATGTAATTGCCTAACTGTGCATTTACTGATTGCAAGTACCCGGTGGCATTGGCTTTAATGAAGGTTTTTAATTGAAATACCGAGGTAGCGTTTAGTTCTACACTTTCGGCAAGCGGCCCAACAGAAATAGTGGTAACAGTTACCGGTATGCCTGCATCGGGAACTGGTTCTGCAGTGGATGCTGAGTCAGCCCCACAACTAATCAAACCTGCAATAGCGATGCAACATAAAAAGTAATTTAGTAATTTTATCATAGTAGTTTACAACTTTCTGTTCCAGTAGTTAATCTGGTTAATAATTTGTAATTTATTGATAGTATTAAGTGTAATACTGTTTTTTGCGTTCAGGTAGTTTCCGATAGCAATAATATAATCTGCAATGCGTACATCTCCTGTTACCAATTGTTGCCGTTGTGCAGTTATCAGTCCCTCTGCATATTTTATCTGTGTAGCTGTCTGCTCAATTAATTGTCCGGTAAGTAATAATTGTTGGTTTAGCTGTGCAATTTGTTGAGTGTATTGTGTGCTGAAAAAATCCTGATAATTTTTTCGGGTTTGTTCCGCAATCGCATTTTTTTGATGCTGCATCCTGCGTTGTTTACCATCATAAATAGGCACTGTAAGCGCCACCCCTGCACTTAATCCAAAGTTTTTGTATGGAGTAATGGCAAAGGAAGAATTGTATCCGCCGTCGGCAAAAACACTAACCCGTGGCTTATAGCTGTAATCAATTTGTCTATCGTTGGTTTTTATTTTTAAACTGTCAATTTTAAACTGGTTGAAAAAAACTGTTTCCTCTAATGCTGGTAATTCTGTTGTTGATACCGGTGGCAGTTCAAGTTGTGTAAAGGCAGTGTCTTTTAAACCTGTAATATAATTCAGCGTGGCATAATCGTTTTGGTATTGTATGTGAAGTTGTTTAATAAGCAGTTCCTGTTGTTGAATATTCACCAAAAAAGATAAGAAATCAGTTTGCTTATAAACGCCTTTCTCCGCTAATTTCTTTAAAATCGTTTCTTCATTTTTAAGCAGCCCTATTATTTCCTGGTTGAAATTGATTTGTAATAAATCTCCGTAAGCGGTAATATATTGCTGCGTAATAGACCTCCGTAAATCCTGTTCTGATATTTTTCCCTGATTTTGTAAACCAAGGTTTTGAAGCTGGAAAGAAAGATATTGATTATTCAGATTATCCTTACCTACGATTGTTCTTGATATACCAATTAGTGCATTGTAAGTATGGAGGTTTGAAATAGCACCATCATATCCCCATCCTTTTACTACCGGAGAATAAGAACCTGTGGAATTGCCGGTTACCTGCGGACCATAACTTGCTTTCAATCTTTGACTGTCAATTTGGTTACCCTGTACCTGGTACTGGTAGTCCTTAAGTAATGGGCTGTTTTGCAAACCCTGACTTATAAAATAATCAAGATTCTTTTGTTGTGCATTTAATGAGAAAAAAGAAAATGCAATAAAAAGTATGAAAAAAATATATTTCATCGCTATTATAAAACTAGTTTAATACATCAATTAAAAAGGCAGTTGGCAGCAAATTCACCAGCAATGAACTGCCAACTGCCCAAAACCATTTTATCCCGCTTTACTGCCTATTTTTCACACACTACATTACCATCCGCAGTAAAAATAACTTCTTTAGTTACGGTACCTTTAGTTAAATCAACCAGGTACTCAACCGATTTATCAGCAAGTATTACCTTTTCTATTTGAGTGCCTGCAGAATAATCGGAATATTTAGCTTTTAAAGCATCTTTTATTTTTGCAGTGGCTGTTGCTAAAGGTACGTCTTCTTCCTGTTGAACATAAGTGCCATCGGGTTTGAAAATGAGCGACAGATTAGGTGCGCCTTTTTTAGAAATAGCTACATCAATGGCATCGCCACCCTGGCAAAGTGGGTCAGATGCTGCTTTTACCATTACATAACCCGGATGATTTTTTGTTACAAATTCTTTTACGCCGGCAGGTAACCTATCCAGGGTTATTTCACCTGCAGGCAAAGCAGTGGACACAGTTGCAGTGGTATTAGTTTTTTCTGCCTCTGTTTTTTCCTGCTGCTTTGTTTCTGTGGCTTCATCCTTTTCGTCTTTTTCATTTTTTTCGTTGTTGCAACTCACTATTGCAAATGAAAGTGCCAAAGCCATTAACGGTAATGTGATTTTTTTAAAATTCATGGTTGTATTTTTTTAAAGTGATTAAATAAATTAGTGAAGAATACCTGATTTTGTCAAATCTGTTACTATCGTTTTACTAAGGCTTACCCCAAGATTGTCAAAAGTTGCTGGGTCAAAAGTTTTACTTTGAACCGAATATAATAATTGATTTTTAGGTATTTCATAAAGATTGGTTTCCAACACATAGTTTGTTCCACTGGTAAAATAGCCAGGGGTATAAATACGGTCGTACCAATAACTGTAATAGTTCCAAAATGGATTGTAGGTAACACCTCCCGGCATATAGGTAGTACTACCCGGATTATATGTTTTAAAATTTTCTTTATTAATACAAGAAACTGTAATTACAGCATCAATTCCTTTTTGCTGTAATAATTGCATTACCTGCTTTTCGTTTTTGGGATCTATATTTTGTGGCCCCAGTTCCTGTAAAACAGAAACAGCCTGATGGCCAGAGGCTTTTAATTGTGCAGCCATGTCGGTTTCAATTTCGTCCCTCATCATTCGGTTTTTGTCAGGAATCATGGCCAGTACTGCAATTTTTTTAAAAGGTTGGTGTGTAACATCGCTGGCCTTCCAGGAGGAAGTAATTTGTGTTGTTGTGCCACAAGCTGTAATGAATACAACTGGTAAAAATAGTAACAAAACTGATTTCATATTTTTCATTGTAGTATTTTTTTACGTGATTAAACTATTTTGACAGTGTAAAGATGAGTTGTGAAACTGTAGAGAATCTGAATTTTATTATTAATGCGGCAGCATTTTTTTGTAAAACCATTTCTTGGCAAGTTCGGCTGATACAATATAACCTGATATTATTATAGCCATCCACCCATAAAATGCTATGGGTAATTTTACAAAACCAAATAATGCGGCTATAGGTGTAAAAGGCATAAACAAAACAAAAAGTACCACCAATAAAGTTGCTACAGTTAAATATTTACCCGGCAGACTTTTAAAAAATGACAACCTTGTTCTTACAACTAAAACAATTAATGTAGCAGAAATTACAGATTCTAAAAACCACCCGGTTTGAAATAATTTTTCATCTGCCTTTAAATAATAAATTAATACCCCAAAAGTAAGATAGTCGAATACAGAGCTGATGAGGCCAAATACAATCATAAAACGTTTAATAAAACCAATATCCCATTTGTGTGGTGTAGCTATGCTGATATCATCAACCCGATCGCTTGCAATAGCCATTTCAGGGAAATCGGTTAACAGGTTAGTAAGTAAAATTTGCTTGGGTAATAAGGGCAAAAAAGGTAAGAATAAAGATGCCCCGGCCATACTGAACATATTGCCAAAATTGGCGCTTGTAGCCATAAATACATACTTCATAGTATTGGCAAAAGTTTTTCTTCCTTCTAATATACCTTGCTGTAAAACATTTAAATCCTGGTTTAGCAAAACAATATCAGCAGCTTCTTTGGCAACATCTACAGCGGTATCAACAGATATGCCAACGTCCGCCGCATGTAAAGCAGGTGCATCATTTATACCATCTCCCATAAAGCCTACTACATTACCTGCCTTTTGCAAAGCAAGTATTATTCTTTCCTTTTGATTAGGTTCTACCTCAGCAAAAATATGTGCTGCCTGTGCCTGCTGCCTGAATGCAGCTTCACTCATTTTCCTTATTTGCCCACCCGTAATAATTATCGCATCGTTAAAGCCGATTTGTTTTGCAATACTATTTGCAACAAGGGCATTATCGCCTGTAATTATTTTTAATGATACCCCGGCTTTTTTTAAATTATCAATAGTTTGTTGTACTTCTTCTTTAGGAGGGTCGAACAAAGAAATAAAACCTAAAAAAACCATATCAGTTTCATCTTGCCGGGTAAAATCTTTATTGTCCGTATTTTTGTAAGCAACACCCAAGGTCCGGTATCCGTTTGCGCTTAATAATTCATACTGTTTTACAATTTCATTTTTCTTTGATGCAAGTGCAATTATTTCCCCTTTGCCGCTTTCAGCAAAACTGCAAACTTCCAATATATTATTTAAAGCACCTTTTGTAACAGCAATCATTTTGTTATCAATCATCAATTGAATGGAAAGCCGTTTGCGGATAAAATCGTAAGGAATTTCTGCCTGTACTTTTCCTTCAATTGCAATGCCTTTATAACTATTGCAAATGGCCTCATCTATGGGGTTGCGAAAACCTTTTTGCATGGAGGCATTCAACCATGCATAATACATTGTTTTTTCTGATGACTGTCCATCTATATCCAAAGCCGCTTTCACATTTACTATACCTTGCGTAATAGTGCCCGTTTTATCGGAACATAAAATATTCATGCTCCCCAAATTTTCAATAGAAGACAATCGTTTTACAATCACTTTTAACTTTGCCATATTACCAGCGCCTTTAGAAAGATTGATGGTGATGATAGCAGGCAACAGTTGTGGCGTTAACCCTACTGCCAACGCCAACGAAAACAAGAATGAATCCAGCACCGGTTTATGCAGGAACACATTTACGCCAAAAATAATCACAACAAGAATCAGTGTTAACTCCATCAGCATATATCCAAAGCGGCGTATGCCTTTTTCAAAATCTGTTTCGGGCTGCTTTAAGAGAAGGCGGTCGGATATTTTACCAAACTCTGTTTGCTTGCCGGTGTAAACCACCAGCATTTTTGCAGTGCCGCTTATTACATGAGAACCCATAAAAACGGTATTGCTTCTTTGCGCCAGTGTAGCATCTGCATTAACGATACCGGTATTTTTTTCTACCGGAAAAGTTTCACCTGTAAAAGCTGCTTCATCCGCATATAATTCCTGCGATTGAATAATTAAACCATCTCCGGGAATAATATCGCCAGCACTTAATACTATTATATCGCCTGGCACTACCTGCTCCAAAGGCAATTCTTTTTCCTCTCCATCACGTAAAATGCTGCATTTAATCTGAACCATTTTTAGTAACTGAGCAACAGCATTAGCCGCTCCCTTCTCCTGCCAAAAACCCAATGCACTGCTTAGTACAATAATTGTAAATATTATAATGGCATCTGTAGTATCGCCTAAAGACATTGATAATATGGCTGCCAGTAAAAGTAATATTGTAAGTGGGCTTTTAAATTGCCTCAAAAACAACAATAACCCTGAAACCCGGGAAGATGATTGTAGAGTATTGGGGCCATAAAATTTTAATCGTTCTGCTGCATCTTTATTTGTTAATCCTTTTTCGTTTGACTGAAGGGATAACAATACATTCTGAATTGAAAGATTCCAAAAAGATTTATGGGTATTATCAAGATTACTATTCATTTTTACTTCATTAAAAATTTAATAAAAAAGCAGCTCTACATTTAATAATAAACTCAAGCTCTCTTTCTCTGGTTCATTTCATTATTGTTAATCAATATTTTCACAAAATCATTTACCAGCAAATTTGCACCAATAAAAAAACCAAGTGTAGCAGCAATAACTGCAACTGGCAATTTGGTAAATCCCGTAAAACCAAATGCAAGTAAAATACAAACTACTAAAATATCTACCAGTAAAACGTACAGAAGGGTTTTACTAATGGGCTCTTTATAAAACCGTTTATCTGTTCTTATAACAGGTATGGATGCAATACCGGAGAAAAATAAACAGGCAAATCCTAAAGTATGATACATGCCTGGATCCTGTATTTTAAAAATTGATTTAGCCAAAAAGAACCAGCCAATACATTCTGTAAAAAGTAATAGCCCTATTAACACCCCTTTTTTTATGATTGGTTTTATATTCCAGTTGGCAGGTTGCCTGCTCCAGCTAACTTTATCAACGGCTAAAGCCAGTACAACAAAGTCTATCAAAAATAATAGCAGCACCATATCAATAGTAGCCACTACAAACTGTTTGGAGATAATAAACGATACGCATACAAACAAAATAGTTTGAATAGTTTTAGCAATCTTGTTTACTGTATAGTTGGCTATTCTTACATGTATGCTGCGGCCAACACGGATAAGTTCTAAAATTTGCTGTAAGCCTTCCTTTAATAAAATAATACTTGCCGCCTGTTTGGCAACATCGGTAGCGTTCTTCATTGCTATACCCACTTCTGCCTGTTTTAATGCTGGGGCATCGTTTACGCCATCACCTGTCATGCCTACTATCTGGCTGGCCTGTTGCAGGCTTTTTACAATATTGAATTTATCTTCGGGCAATACATCTGCAAAACCATTACAGGAGTTTATCATTTTAATCCGCTCTTCAGCAACTGTCATTTGTTGCCTTACATCAGCCATTGATACAATATTATTTCCTATACCCACCTGTATGGCAATTTCTTTACCAATAGGCAAAGCATCTCCGGTTAGCATTTTTATATCAACGCCTAACGCTTTAATGGAAGCAAGCATTGCTGCTGCATCTTCCCGTGGAGGGTCAAACAATGCTGCTATACCCACCAATTGGAAATCCCTATCGCTTTTTGCTACAGCTACCGCAATTGTTTTAAAACCTTTGTATGCCCAATCATCTACCGTTTTATCCAATTCGTTAGCAGTAATATTGCACATATTTTTTATGGCCACAAAAGCACCTTTTGCAACAACATAGCGGTTGCCATTTAAAAAAACAGTGGCCTCTGTATGTTTTATGTTTGCATTAAAGGGGATAAATATTTCCTGTTTAAAATCTTGCGGAAGTATTTTTTGTTTTTCTGCTGCTTCTATAAAAGCAAGGTCAATAACATCATTATCTGCCCTAACAGAAGCCATTGTACCAAACATTATTACATCACTTTCAGAAAAATTATTAGTTGCAACAGTTTGCTTTAACGATAAATCGTTTTTAGTGATTGTGCCGGTTTTATCAATGCAAAGTGTGGTAAGGGTTGCCGCATCTTCTGTAGCACTCAACCTGCTTACCAGCAACCCATTTTCTGCCAGTTCTTTTGAACCCCTTGCCATACTGATAGTAAACATTGCGGGCATGCCAACAGGCACTGCAGACACCAGCAATATTAGTATGAGGGGCAATACAGTAAGTAAACCCTGGCCGCTTATTAAACCAATAACTGCTGTGATAGTTAATACCGAAATAACTGAAATAAAAAGTAACCTTACCACTTTAGCCACCACTTCTTCCATGTGCATTTTATGGCTTGCCGTCATTACTAATTTTGCTGTTTTACCAAAAAAACTTTGGGTGCCTGTAGCAGTTACCATTGCTGTGCCTTCGCCAGACTTTGTTACAGAACCTGCAAAAACAGTATCATTTTTTTTCACCTCAATTAAGGCAGATTCTCCAGTGAGGGCAGATTTATCAGCCTTTACTTCCCCATCCAGCAATTGCATATCTGCGGTTATAAAATCTCCCGTTCTAATTCGCACAATATCACCAGGCACTAATTCTTTGGATGAAATTTGAAGCCAGTTACCATTTCGTAACAGCCTTACCATTACTTGTAATTGTTGTTGCAAAGCGGCTACTGTTTTAGCTGCCTTTTGTTCATTATAAAAGCCCATCAATGCATTAAAAATCAGCAGTGCCAGTATTACGAATGCATCAAAAGTTTTATTCAGTAAAAAAGATATAACAACCGTTGCTTCAAGCATCCATGCGGTAAGCCCCCAAAAGTGCCTTGCCAATAAGCCAATTGTTGACTTGTGTTTTTCTGTTACTTCATTATAACCATACTGCTGCCTCAATTGAATAACCGCAGCATCTGTAAGGCCGATTTTTAAATCCGTAACAAGAATATTTTCCTCCTCATTTTTTATTATTGTATTTTTCTTTTCTTCCATAATAAGTTAATAACACAGCATGGAATCAATTTAATTTTCGTCTTTTAGTTCAATGGCAGCTTTAGCTAACAATTGCATTTTATCATTGGTTAATGCAGGATAAGAAAACTCCATATCTTCCATATTCTTTACAAGGATACGGCTGATAGCAACCCGGCTAAACCATTTTTCATCTGCAGGTATTACATACCAATGTGCATCGTGGGTAGATGTATTGCTCAACATATCTTCATAAGCTTTTTTGTATTGATACCAGTACGCCCTTTCACTTAAATCACCGTACTCAAATTTCCAGTTCTTATCCTTATCCACGATGCGTTGGAGCAGCCTGTTTTTTTGTTCCTGTTTAGATATGTGTAAAAAGAATTTTAAAATAACAGTGCCAGACGCTGCCAGTTGTTTTTCAAATGCATTAATTGTGTCAAACCTGTTTTTCCAAAAGTGATTTGTAATATCAGTTGCAGTTTTTATTCCGGGCAAAAGTTCTTTCAGCAACAAATCAGGGTGTATCCTTGTAATTAAAACATTTTCGTAGTAAGAGCGGTTAAAGATGCTGATAAAACCTTTTGAAGGCAGTGTGGCATAATGCCGCCACATAAAATCATGCGATAACTCAAGTGATGTGGGTTGTTTAAAACTGGTTACTGTACAACCCTGTGGATTTACCCCGGAAAATATATGGCGGATGCAACTGTCTTTACCGGCAGTATCCATGCCCTGAAAAATTATAAGTATCGCTTTTTTACCGGATGCATAGAATTTTTGCTGAAGCTGTTCCATTTTATTCACATCTTCTGCCAATATTTTTTTTGCTTCATCTTCATTTGCGAAAAAATGTTGCGACCCTGTAGTTTCTTCCTTATTCAAGCTTACCAGTTCTCCAGCTTTTATTTTAAATTTATTATGCATTGTTATTTGTTATTTGAGGTGGTTCTATTTAACAGATGGGTTAAGAAATCAAATACTTGCTTATCATTTCATTCCCGTCCATATTAATTATTTATACGCCACCTTTATTATCCAAACAGATATTTTACTATCTCTTTTTCATGCTCTATCATACTCCGCATAGTTATTTAACCGACTAACTTCTGCAACCGTTTTTTATACGAGTTGTAAATAAATCATTACTACTGCTGCAACAGTCATTACTACAAGGGTCGTAAATCCCAGTATATTTGAAAGTTTGCCGTTTGTATATTCCCCCATTACTTTTTTATTATTGGCAATGTGAAGTATGATAGCAATTAATATAGGTGCAGTAAGGCCATAGAGTATAGCTGAATAAATAAGTGCTTTTACTGGGGATATACCAATGTAATTCATTAATAAACCCAGCACAAGTGAAACTGAAATTACAAGGTAAAATGCTTTTGCTTCATGAAATTTTTTATCAAGGCCCTGCTCCCAGCCAAATGTTTCGGTAATGATATACGAAAGTGAGCCGCTTAAAACAGGAATGGCAAGGAACCCGGTTCCAATTATACCAATTGCAAAAAGTGCATACGCAAAATTTCCTGCCAATGGCTTTAGTGCTTGTGCAGCCTGCTCCACAGTATTAATTTGATGTATGCCCCCATTAAATAATACAGTGCCTGTTGTGAGAATGATAAAGAACATGACAAGATTTGAAAACAACATTCCAAAATCAACATCCTGTTTCATATCCTGCATTATTTTTTTATTAAGTACTAATGTTTTTTTCGTCTTTCTGTCTTCCACTTCCATGGTTGCCTGCCAAAAGAACAGATAAGGTGAAATGGTAGTACCCAGAATAGCAACGAGGATGCTAATAAAGTCTTTATTGAATTTTATAGATGGTATAAATGTTCCCTTTAAAATAGTAAGCCAATTTTGTTTGTACAGGAAAGGAACAATAAAATAAACCAGCAACACAATACACAGATATTTAAGTATTGGTGCAATTTTTTTATACGGTAAAAAAATAATGGAAATTAAAAGCAGGAGGGTAAAACCAATGCTAAAAAATATTGGATGAACAGATGGAATAAGTAAATTACCAACTGCACCCATTCCTGCTATATCAGCACCAATATTCATAACAATTGCCGGAAAACTGAAAGCAACCATTAAATATAAAATGGGTTTTGAGTAATTTTTTTTAAGCGTTCCTGTTAAACCCTGGGAGGTAACCAATCCAATTCTGGCACACATTTCCTGTATGGCAGCCATTAGTGGAAATGTAATGAGTGCCGTCCACAAAGTAGATAAACCATATTGTGCCCCTGCCTGCGAATAAGTTGCAATACCCGATGGATCATCATCGCTTGCACCTGTTACAAGGCCTGGTCCAAGAAGTTTCCAAAACCGGGAAAGCCGGTTAGGTTTTGTTTTGTTGATCATTTTTTAATTGCTGTTTAATAGCTGGCAAAAGAACAACCAACATTAATGTAAAAGCTGTAAGAATATTTAATTCTATAAAAAAGTCAGAGTTGCTATTTTGATTAAAAAACCAAAACAGATTAATGACAACACACAGTAAAGTGATAAATATTATTAGAGTTTTATTGGTTATTGTTAATTTCATAATCACCTGTATGCACATTTCTATTTACTAACTGTAAGTATTTTTATTTTAACCCAGAAATAAATAATATAGCCTGGCATATCACACCTTTATTTATGTTCAGCAGTTATTACTAAAACTGGTATTTTACTATGCCTGATAACATGCTCTGCAACGCTACCCATTAATAAGTGAGAAAGGCCGGTTCTGCCGTGTGTGCCTGCAACAATATAATCCGCTTTCCATTCATTGGCTGTTTCTACAATTTTTGCAGCAGGCTTGCCATCTTCAATAAAAGACCAGGTTTGTTGAATATCAAATTCAGACTTTAGTTTGGCAAATAGTTCCTGCGCCTCCTTATGTGAATCCTGTATATAGTTTTGAATGGTATAGCCACCTTCACCCATAAAACCGGTAGCATCTACTACATATACCAAACCAATTTCTGCCTGAATTAAATGTGCCAGGGTTATGCCATGTTGTACAACCGTTTCGGTTAATGGACCGCCTTCAATCGCTATTAATACTTTTTTCATTTGAATTTATTTTAGGTTTGATTTTTATACATATTTTTCAATTAACAAATTTTTTATTAACATAATAAATCAGACACGATTCTTCTTGTTCGCAAATGAACTACGGAGATGTCCAATATTTGCAATTACTAAAATGGTAAAAAAGAATGCAATCATCAACTCTGTCGAAACAAAAATTTGTGCACTGGTACTATTTGGTTTTATATCGCCAAAACCTGCTGTGGTAAATACAGAAATACTGTAATAGATAAAGCTTATAAATTCGGTTAAAATATTTTGCTTTGCAATTACTCCTGCAAATGATTGAGCATCTATTCTAAACAAACAATAGTAATCTATAGCAAATGATAGAATTACCAATAAGATACTAACAACAACAAAACCCATAAATTCATGAAAATCAAATTCCCTGTGAGCAGTTTCCTTTATGGTCCTAAACACAAAATATATAAAATAACCAGCTTTTACCAGGCTAAGTAATGATAAAACAATTTCGTTAGAAAGGGTGTTTACCAATTCAAAATAATCAAGTAAAAATATCGACAGACCAATTCCGATTACAATAAGATATTTATATGTGCTTTTTACATGTTGCATTATTTGTAAGTTACAATTATATAATTGGGGTAGTGATATTAAAATTTATGTACCATCCCCACTACAAATGCGCCATTTTGATAGGCAGGCATTACAACAGTATTAGGCAGTTTATCTTTAAATAGTTTGTGTTGTATTTTGGGATAAAGCCAGTAAGCCAGTTTTGTAGATGCAATACCCACGCCTGCGCCAGCCACCACATCGCTTAACCAATGCTTATTATTGTACATTCTTAAATAGCCTGTGGTAGCTGCCATTGCATAGCCGGCAATGCCGTACCAGGGCGAAACATCTTTGTATTCCATCCGCATAAATTCTGCAGAAGCAAATGCTTCTGCCGTATGGCCGGATGGAAAGGAAGTGTAAGCAGAACCATCGGGCCGCTGCACTGCAGTAATTTTCTTTAGTGAAAAAACAGTACCCGTTAAAATGATATTTGACATGGCATAAATCATACTTCTGTCACGAAAATTATGTTTGCCTTTTATACCCAGTGCATTTAAACCGTAAACCGCAGCGGCTGGCGCAAACTGTAAATAATTATCTATCGGAATTATTTTATGTGGGCTTTCTGCATACACCTCATCCTTTAATTCAGCATTAAAGTTTTTTAAACCATCATTCTCCAAGGCTGTAAAACCATACGCCATCATCAATGCAGGAATAACAAATGATTTTGCCGGAAACCTGTTCTTTATTCTTGCAGCCTGCCAGTTATACTTTTGGTTACCGGAATCAATTTTGGGAGTAGAGATTTTAACGGTGTCTGAATATTGTGCCTGTGCCGCAAATGATGCAATGAGAATAATTGAAGTTATTGTTACCAACTTAAATGAAGGCATAGTATTAGTTTTAAAATGTAAACATATTTGTGAATACTGAATAAAAACTGAATTTTACAAGTGTATTAAAAAAGGGGATGTAGCTAAATACACCCCCTTGCCATTAACCCTTAACCCGTAGCTCATGAAAAAACTATCCTTTAACCTCTTTTAGGAATTTACCGGTGGCATCAAATATCAGGTCTTTACCTTTTACTTCTGCTTCATAGTTTACCTCGCCATTGGCTTTGGTAATTTTAGCAGCTTCCTTTACAGTTGCTCCTTTGTGATGTGCAGTTATGTACTGCATAACAGAGGCTGGTAAATCGCTTACTTTGATTTCCATTTCAGATTCTGTCATCGTACCGTTTGCTTCAAACATTGCACTCATTTCACTGCCGTTGTGGTCAAAGCCGGCTTCATATAAGCCATTCTCTTTTTCCCACTTAACTTTTGTACCTGGGTATTGTTTAGCAAAGGATGCTTTAACTGCCGCTGGCACTTTTGATGCATCTAATTTTTGGGCGTTAGCAACAAATACAATTGCCGTAACAGCCATAACTGACATTAAGAACTTTTTCATTTTGTTTGTTTTTTTAATTTTTAAAATATAATTGTAAATCTGTGATTCAATCCTGAAGAAAGCCTGAAGAATTTAAACTGAAATAACTATTTAACATTAATGTACAAAACAACTACCTGCCTTCTTTTATAAACTCTCCGTCTTTAGTAAAGAAAATATCTTTACCCTTTAATTCTACTTCATATTGCAGCTCACCGGAAGCCTTTGTAATTTTTGCTGCGCCAATTAGTTTTACACTTTTGTAATTTGCCTGCATATAAGTTCTTACTTTTAATGGTAAAGAAGTAACAGGAATAGCGGTTTCTCTTTCTGTCCATTTACCCTTTTCATCAAATAGTACCGAACCTTTGTAACTTCCATCTGTGAAGCTGGCTTCATACAAATTAATTTCCTTGTTCCATTGCGCTGTTTGAATGCCAGGATACATTTTTACAAAGGCATTCTTAATTACATCCGGCACTTCTGCCTCATTTAACTTTTGAGCATTTACCGATATGATACTTAAGCATACGAGGCAAATTGCAAATATCTTTTTCATAAACTTGTCATTTAAAATGATAGAATAAAACTATAACTGCATACTGTACAAATGCTGAATTTTATAAGTGTTATTGTTAATTAAAACAGAAAGCATTTGAATAATTATTTTATAACTGGTCAATTAATTGAAGCATGATTTCCTTCCAGTAATTGGGATTGTAATTAATATCTGCATTACCAAAGCGAACTATAATAAGATTCTTTTTTGGATAGATGTACAGCAATTGTCCGTATAAACCAATTGGATAAAAACTGTTATAAGCAGCCGGGCCAAGACCAAGATTATAACCATAAGATATTTTACCGCCCTTTTCAGTTGTGCTGATCCTGCTCTCTTCAATCCAACGTTGTGGTATTATTTGCTTTCCATTCCAATTGCCGTTATTCAACAACAGTCTTGCAAATTTTGCAAAATCAAGTGTCCTTGCATTTAAACAGCAAAATGCTTTTTCAATGGCTGCACTGTCCTTTCTATCTGTGCTCCACAATGCTGGTGCTTCTGTACCAATTTGCGACCATATTTTCTTTTGCAGATAATTGCTAACTGTATTTCCGGTTGTCCGTTCAATGATCAATGCAAGCAGCGATGGGTTCTCACTCTGGTAATCAAAATGTTGCCCTGGCGGTTCTTTGATAGTTGAACCAAGAATACTTTTTCTCAGGGTTTTACCATAATAAAACTGAAGCTGATCTGATTCTGGATTAAATATATTCTCTGTAAAATTTAAACCGGAAGTGTGCCGCAATAAATCTTTAATGGTAATTAAATTATAACCTGCCTTATATTTCCACTCACTGATATAATCAGTTATTGGGTCATTCACACTTTTTATAAATCCCTCATCAATAGCAATGCCAATGAGCATTGTGATGTATGATTTGGCTATAGAAAAACTGCTGACATTTGTAGCTGCAGAATAATTGTTAGCATAATATTCATATAACAAGCTGTCGTTTCTTATTATCGCAAACGAAATAGTTTTATGAAGTTGCACAAATTGATTTAATGATACGCCGGTTGAGTTGAGGGATTTATTCTCAATCCTTATTCGCTTAATTTCTTCCAGTGTATCGGTAACTTTTTTAAAAATAAAAATTGATGAATCAGGAGATGGCATAACCCTTCGGAATGGAAAACGTTTTGCATCTTTTTCATCAGGCAGATTATAATAAACAGGTGTAATTATTTTGCAGGAACATGAGATTGCCGTTACAAACAGAATTAGCGCTATTGAAAAGAATAGTTTCATTTTACAGTATTACAACTTTGGTAAATTGCTTACTTTTAGCCTTATGTCTCCATGTTGTAATTTTACCCGATAAATAGCCAACAGCAATAGCCAGTGGATAATCACCCGCCCAATGAACTTCAGTATTCATCATAGCCCAACCTGAAAAAAACATCAATGTATAACCCACTGGTTTAATCCATTTCTTTTCGGGATAGTTGGATGAAAGCACCGTTACCGTTGCCATTAAAGTAGCCAAATGGCCTGAGGGGAAAGCATCGTACGCACTGGTGTTATTCTGGTAGGCTGCAAATGCCGGAAATGCTGTCCATCTGCCGCCTTCGGCAGTAGCCATAAAAGGACTTTCCCTGCCGGTAACCCTTTTTAATATCTGTGTAGTAAGCCCCATGGTTACAAATGTTTCGGCAAGGTCATTTGCTGTGTTGATAGCCCTCCAGTCTTTATTTATTTTGCCATAGATCCACAAGCCTCCGGCCAGCATCATACTGGTGCCACCTTCGCCTAATTGATATAAAGTGGTGTTTACATTTTGGGGGACTTTTAAAATTTTAGTATCGCCGACTTTAAAGGCTACTTTAAAATTGGTCTCCGGCCTTAGTCCAATTCCGTCACTCGATTGGCGCACCCATTTTGTTATATCCTGGTCTTTTAAAATCAACAGCGTTGTAGTTGCAGCAACAATCGATAATCCAATCCAGTTCTTTCTTTGAAATGGAGCCTTTGCTAACTGCCACATATTTGATGGCACATGACTGATATTGCGGAGCAGATTTGGTTTGCCGAAGTAAAGGGTATCTGTTTTATAAATGTAAGTTTTACCTGCAGATTTTTTTTCTGTTTTAAAAGCAGTACTATCCTGTGCAGCCGAAGTCAATGCAAAGCAAAGGCATACAAAATAAAATACTACTCCTTTCATCTTCTTAGTATATGAATGAATTTTGATTTTTAGATTAGTAATTATTATTCCGGATAAATAAATCTTACAGAATCCGAAACAGCATAAGCACCAAATACACCTATGGCATTTTTAAACTGGCCCGGCGCAATAAATACAGGCTCTACAAAGGGATTGTACTGAGCTAATTTCTGCCTGTCAAGGTTATCATAGAAATTATAAATATTCTTATCCACTGTTTGCAATCTTACGTAAGCAGTATCGTTTAGCTTATGAGAAAAGTTTGGCTCAAATGTAAAAGTCAATGCAAGGCCTTCTACGTTTTTATCGGGGTAAATTGTCCTTCCAACTTCCTTTACATAATATTTTTGACCAAAGGTGCAACTGCTTTTTACTGCATCCACACTCTTTACACTGCTGTCAATCATACGGCTCATTTCATAACGGTAATAATTTTCTTCACCGGGCTTGTCAGTATATCCAACAATTACTCCTTCATGCTCCCCATATAAATCTTTAAATATCTGTACATAATTAGTGGATGTAACCGGCACTTTTGACTGATTGGTGGTTGCCTGTGCGGAATACGTAACTCCACTAAAAACAATATTCAAAGTATATGTTTTATTTGCCTGAATATTTTGTGGATTAGAATAGAAATAATCGTACCTACAATAGTGATAGTTATAAGACGAATCGAAACTGAGTGTGTAAGTTGTTATACCATCATTAAGGGAAACGGCTGCGTTATCTACCGTAAGCTCTCTTGTATTTACTTTAGGGTCAAAATAGGGAACTGTTCTGTTTAAATAAATCTGAGGCTTCTGGTTTGGTGTAATTAACCCCTGTATAGATAGTTTGCTTTGATAGGGTTGCTGTTTTATGGTAATTGTTTTTTCGCAGGAAACAAAAAGAAGCAAACAGGCTGCAACAACAAATATTGATATATTTTTCATCTACTAAAATTTAAAATTGTAACTGATACTTGGAATAATCGGTAATAGGGAAACTTCTTTTGCAGCAATTGCTTTTGTTACCGGATCCTTTGTCAAATAAATGAAATAAGGATTGTGCCGATTGTACACATTGTAAACACTTATAACTAATTCTGATTCATATTTCTTTCCTAATATTTTGGGATTACCGTGCCTGATAGCACTTAAATCCAACCGGTGATAAGAGCGGTAACGGTAATTGTTTCTTCCTGTATAATCGTAGTATGTTCCATCATACAGGGAGCCATCACCATATACCCCTGCACGGCCTGTTGGTAAGGTAAATGCTCCGCCAGAAGTAAACACAAACGCTCCAGAAAGTGTCCAGCGTTTACTAAGGTCGTAAGTTCCAACTATAGAAAGGTTGTGTCGTTTATCATAAGTGAAGGGGAACTGCTTGCCAAAGTTTAGAGAGTCAAATTTTTGATTTGTCCATGACAATGTATAAGACATCCATCCTGTAAACCTGCCCACATTTTTCTTAATAAATATTTCTGCGCCATAGCTGCTCCCTTTGCCGAATGTAAGTTTAGTGTCTATATCTGCACTTTGCAATGACTGTGCGCCTTCTTTAAATAACACCTGGTTATTCATTGTTTTGTAGTAACCCTCAATGCTTGCCTCAAAATTATTATCCTTAAAGTTTTTAAATAAGCCCAGCGCAATTTGCTGGCTGGTTTGTGGCTTTACAATCTTACTGCTGCTTATCCATATATCTGTGGGCAAAGAAGCGGTACTGCTGGGTACTAAATGCTGAAACTGGTTCATAATAGTGTATGCAGCTTTGATTGAAGTAGCGTCATCCAATTGGTATTTAACTGTTGCTCTTGGTTCGTAACGCAGGTATTGCACGTCCGATTTTATAAATACCGGAACTCTTAATCCCACACTTGCACTTAATTTTTCGGAAATGGTAATATCATCATTTACATAAAATGAGACCAGGGAAGAATATTTTCTTTGTATGCTGTCCAGGTTTGGTTTATTTATATTACCACTTCTAGGGACTTTTGCAGATGTTGTTGAGGGGAATAATGTACTGTAAGCATAATTTATCCCTGCTTTAATAGAATGATTTGAAGAAGGGAAATAACTGAAATCAGTTTTTAAATTTACATCTTTAATACCGGTGTAAAGCTGTGCATAATACTGGTCTTGTGTGGTGGTAAGGCTTAGATGATAATCGTTGTAAATAAACGAAGTATTGCTGAATAGTTTTTTATTAAATAAATGATTCCACCTTACAGTTCCTGTAGTATTGCCAAAATTAATTCCATAATTCAGGCTGCTGGCCCCTGCATATTTTGCATTATCCAAGCCTTTAAAAAAGCTCAGGTACAATTTATCTTTTTTGCCCAATTCAAAATTTGCTTTAGCATTCACATCATAAAAATAGTAGTTGGTGTTATTTTTATTTTTCGGAACGACTGCTTTAGCAATTAAATCTAAAAATGTTCTTCTTGCAGAAATAATAAATGAAGACTTATTTTTTGTGATCGGGCCCTGTAATGTGAGGTTAGATGATACCAAACCAATACCACCTTCGCCGCTGAACTTTTTCTTGTTGCCTTCCTTCATAGTAATATCCAAAATAGAACTTAACCTTCCACCGTATTGCGCCGGATAACCTCCTTTAATTAGCGTAACGCTGTTAATAGCGTTGGTATTAAATGTGCTAAACAAGCCAAACAAGTGGTTAGGATTATAAACAGTTGCTTCATCTAACTGAACCAAATTCTGATCCGTATTTCCACCTCTTACATAAAAACCTGTAGTGCCTTCCTGACCGGATTGCACACCGGGCAGCAACTGTACAATTTTTAATATATCTCGTTCCCCGGCAATGGCAGGTAAAGTTTTTATCTGCTTCATGGGTATGTTTATCACACTCATTCTTGCCTTAGTAACATTATTATTATTCTTTGATGAACTAACTACAACTTCGGAAAGGCTGTTGGATTTTTCCTGCAGGTTGTAATCAAATACCTGATCAGTCTTTCCACTGATAGTAAATATTTGTGGTTGATAACCCTGGTAAGAAATAACCATACCTACAGAGTCTGCCTGCTTAACAGAGATAGAATAAAAGCCATAAGCATTTGTAGTAGTACCCCGTTTTTCATTGGTAACATATACACTTGCACTAATGAGGGCTTCGCCGGTCTTGGTATCTTTTACATAACCGCTGATGGTTATTCTTTTTTGAGCGGTTGCCAAAAGAGGAAGTAAGGCAATGACAAACAGGATAGATTTATATTTCATTACTGTGGGTTATAGAAATGTTTAGTTAAAAATGTTGGGGCTGGGTATAGTTCTAAAAGTAGCCCCTCACAATGAAAAAGGAGAGGCTACCAACCAATACCCTCTTGGTTTTTATAGAACAAAAATATTAATCGCCTTTCTTCTCTGTTTCACACTCACAGCCGCTACCCACTTTGCCGCCGGTTCCGGTGCTGTCCTCATGTTGGCCTTCCTGGTGGGTTTCAATTTCTTCTTTAATGAAGCTGCCATTATTGGCAAACTGTGCTAACTTTTCTACATTAGCCGGTGTAATGAAGTAGGCGCAAAAAGCAACACTGTCTTTATTAAACCATGTAGTAACTGTTGTTGCAGGATATCGAACTGCAAAGGAATCTTTAACCACCTGTGGTACTAAACTGGCAGCTACTACCGGGCAATGATTTTCTGTTTTTTCTTTTCCGTCTTTTTTGCAGGCGAAGAATAATACGGTTGCTGATACTGCAACGAGGAGAAATACTTTTTTCATACACTAATTTTATATTAATTAAGAAATGTTACTGAATATTGCCGTTGGCCACCACAGTGCCTATTTGTGTAGCACTGTAATGAATATTAAAATACCGGGTGGCGGGTACGATAATATTATCGTAGGTTAATGCTACGGTAGATCCTGTTGCAGATAAGCCTGATGAAATATTTAATGTGGAGCCAGTAGCCTGCCCGCCAGTACCGGTAATATTTGTTAACGGTATAGAGATATTACCTGGTGCAGCAATGCTGCCGTTATGAATGTGCATTACCATTACCGTATCCTTCACAGTATTTTGCAGCGTAATGTTTACATTAAATGTGTGATCAGCGTTTTCAGCAATGATGGCTTTACCGCTAACGGTATTTCCAGCAGTTGCCGTTAATGTAATTTCTTTAGTACGTAAGGTTGCAGTAGTAGTAGCTACATCTTTTTTTTCGCAGGAAGAAAATGTGGCAGAAAAAATTAAGGCTAAACAAATTGCAAGTACTGCAAACCCAATTGTGTTGAATGTTTTTAATCTGATTGTTTTCATGATTATGATTTTTTATTTTACGAGATGATTCAAAGAATACCGATGAACCTGTGTAGAATTTTATTGCATTAACTTATTTATAAGATAGTAGCAGGTAGTTGATTATTTGGTTGGGTGAAGCTGAAAATATTTTTAAACTCTTCTGAAAACATAAAGTCATTGAGTTGTTGCACTCTAAGTTGATGGTACTTTTTACAATTGCAGGAAACGATAACAGGAAGCAATAAAACAATAGCAATTTTCTCTGTTACTAAAAGCGGTAAAGCTTTTTTTAACAACAGTCCGTATAGTTGTTTTGAAATAAGCAGATAGTAATTTCCCTTTAATGGAGTTCTCTTTTTAACAAATCTCCTGATGTGAGAAAGATAGATGGGTTTGTAGTTTTTATTCCGGAGCTGTGATATTGTGAAATGCAGGGCAGATTTATCAATTAAGTTTACCCCGGCCTTTGCTACTTCAATTTTGTAATACATTCCAATTGACGGTACTTAAACTATCGCTTTGGCAAAAGCTGAACAGTTAGTGAAAGTAGTATAACCAATACTACAACTACTAAAAAAAATACTATTACCATTGTATTAAATTTACAAGTCTATTTTTAGCCCAGCCACAAAACCAAATGACATTGGATATGATTTTACGGTAGCATCTTTATTGATTGAATTTAACGCAAACCGCATAGTAGGTGCAAACGTCATTGCAGTTTTCTTTGTTAGTTTATAATCAACTCCAACACCGGCCAATCCACTGAAATACATTTTTCGTAATCCCTTTAAATTGTTCACTGTTTCGGCGGCATTATTAAACCCTTTTTCTACGGTTGTCTCTAATTTAGCCTTGGTTAAAATGTTTGCGGATAAACCGGCAAGGGCATTAAACTTAAACTTACCTTTTGTAACATTATACGTAACTGCTAACGGGATACCAATGTATTGTAAAGAATGAGTTGATGTAAAAGCATATAAACTATCCCCAACTACAGGGTTACTGCTGAATGATGGTAACACATAGCCATAGCCGGATGAAGTATTGATGCGGTATTTAACACCACCTGTATTGTCCTGCTGGGCATAAATTGTTTTAGGTTCTACAGTAATATTTGTATTTGATAAAGTGAGGCCAGATTGCAGTCCCCAGTGCTTACTCAATTTATAGTCAACGAGTGCGCCATAGGTAGATGAAAACTCATGCTTTTCTTCTTTTTCAAGTTCACTGGCATTATCGTGTTGATTGTTCACTTCATTATCCTGCAAGCGGTACCAGGCAACATCCGGGGAAAAGAACGGTGTGATAGAAAATTTGGAGGGTTTTGCATCTTTTTTGTTTTTATTTTTTGCCACTGAATTATTTACTGTATCAATAATTTTTACTTTAGATGCAGTTATAAGTTTAATTAAATGTTTTCTATCAATTGAATCATGTGGCAGCAATGGTACCCGTTCAATTGAAATAACTTTTAGTTTTCTTAAAGTTGGAAGCTCATTGTACTGCTGCTCATCATTATTTTTTGCCAAAATGTTTTCATCCTCCACCGCTGCTGCATTTTTAATTTTTACTTTGTAGGCAGATTTGGCAGTATGTTTTTTCTTTTGGCTTAAAATAATGGCTGTTTGGTTTTCCGAATCTTCTTTATCTGAATTTATTATTTCAGCAATATTTTGTTTTTGTAAAATTGTTTTTTGGTTTGGTTGTATTTCTTTGTTATTTACCGGGGTTGTATTTTTAGCTACTATATTTTCTGTAACGGCATTTTCATTTTGCTGAATTGCTGTATTGCTTGTTTTTGATGAATTAGTAACCGAAGTTTTATCATCAGCCTTCGTTTCCGGTATAGCACTTAATCTGTTTTTGCTATCAGAATCAGTTGCTTCATTATTTTTTACAAAGCCCTTATTACTGTGGCCACCATCTGTCTTATAAACATCATACAATACATAACTTGCTAATAAAAACAGCAGCATTATTGCAATCCGTTTTAAATTACTATATCTTTTTTTTATGCTAACTATCTTATCCTTATCAAGCCGTTTATCTATAGCCTCCCACACATTACCGGAAGCAGTCTCTTCGTTGTCGTCAAGAGCAGAGCGGAAAAGGTCTTCAATATTGTGTAAATTTTCATCCATACGCTAATAGTTTTTTGCCACTTTTAAACTGTTGGTCACTGCTTTTTGCAGTAATACTTTTGCATCAAAAAAATTAGATTTAGAGGTACCTTCTGATATGCCCAGTTGCTCTGCTATTTCCCGGTGTTTCATCCCTTCAAACACATACAGGTTAAAAATTAACCTGTATGCCGGTGGTAATGCCTGCACCATTTTTAATAAATCCTTTTTATGCAATCTTGCCAAAATATCTTCGTTACCTGTTTCTTCAACCTGTGTATCTTCCATACATACTACAGGGTGCATTTTGGGCTTAGATCGGTAATGCTGTATTGCACAAAACACCATTATTTTTCTTATCCACCCTTCAAACGAACCGGCATATTTAAAACTATGCAGCGATTTAAAAACCTGTACAAAGCCCTCCTGCATAATTTCCTCTGCTTCCTCCCTGTTTTTTGCATACCGCATACATACCCCAAACATTTTAGGCGCAAACTGATCATACAAACTGCTTTGCGAATATCTATCCCCATCAATACAAGCTTGTATCAATTTTGCAGGCTGTTCCAATAAATCTGTTTGGTTTATATGTATAGTGGTATAAGCCATCAAAAATGGTTGGGTTGATTCAAGATATTTTTTAGAAAGATTGGGAGAAATAGAATCAGGACACAAAAATTGAAGCTGATACTGTAGAAATACTGTAGAATGGAAAGTATGTGCAGAAATATTTATTTTAAAATCTACAGGAGCGATTTAACGGTTTTCCACCCAACCTTTTTTATTATTCATACTACTCTTTACTTAAACAGCAATCTTCATCATATTGAGTTTACTGATGATTACTGCTAGCCTTAAATATATTTTATGATTAAATTCTTTGTAACAATTTACCTGTCATTTGTATTTTTTATTTGTAGCACCATTGTAAAAGCACAGGATGTTTATATCATTTCCGGTAAGGTTACTGAGCAAAGTGGAAGTAAACCAATTCCTAATGCTACTGTACATATAAAAGGTGGCACAAGCAGTACTATGTCTAAAATAGACGGCTCATTCAGGCTTCATGTAACTGACTGGAGCGATAGTTTAGAAATTACCTGCGTAGGTTTTGAAACTTTTACAATCGTTTTGCAAAAAGGGCATACAGCCAACCTGGCTGCAGGTATGAAAAGTAAATCCAATGCTTTGCAGGAAGTGGTAATTGCAACATCAAAAAAGCCCGGTAAATCATTCATGCAAAAAGTAATTGAACATAAAGCAAATAATAATCCTTCCCGGTTCCGTAGTTACAGTTACCAGCGCTACACCCGTAGCGAACTGGATATTGATAATATAGATTTTGAAAAAGCAAAAGGCAGCGGTTTAAAAAGCTTAATGCTTCAAACCTACAGCAGCTTTGACACCACCGCTAAAAATGATAAAGAGTTGCCGGTATATTTCTCTGAAAGGCTGGCCAACAGCTACCATTCTGTATCGCCCAATATTGACAGGGAGAATATTATTGCCAAGAAAAATCTTGGGCTTAAAACAGATGACTTATTGAGTAAGCTGGATAAGTTTTATTTCAACTTTAATGTGTATGATGACTGGGTGCCCATTTTCGATCAAACCTATGTTAGTCCGCTTAACAGCAATGCGTTTAGCTACTATAATTTTTTTGAGGGTAGCACAATGACGGATGATGGGGATACACTACAGCAGATACGCTTTGCGCCACAACGTAGTTATGAAAAAGCATTTAGCGGAAGCCTGTGGATCAATACCCGTACGCTAGCTGTTACGACCGTAAACATGCACTTAAATAAAACAGCCAATCTCAATTTTGTAAACGACATAAATTATTATCAGGATTACAAATTAGTGTATGATAGTGTAGCTGACAAAACTGAATACATGCCTTATAAGTATTCATCAGAAGTTAAGTTTGAGAGCGGCCTTGCCCTTTTAGGACTGCCTGTGCCAGAAACTAAAAACAGCATGAAATTTATTATAAAAAATACCACCGTTGCCGATAAAATAAAATTAAACACTGCTGAACCAAACGCTGTACTTGCCAACCTTATTAAAAAAGAGCAGACTACTAATTGGGAAAAGCCGGAATCATTTTGGCAACAACACCGCTCAGATTCTCTCACCATACATGAAAAGAATATTTATAAAATGGTGGATTCATTAAAACAGAATAACCGCTTTCAACGGGATATAAAGTTAGTTGCATTTGCTGGCACAGGCTACTGGGATTTTGGAAAGCAGTTGCGTATTGGTCCGTATTCATCTTTTATCAGCAGCAATTCTATTGAAGGCCTGCGCTTTCGCCTTGGCTTTTGGACCATGCCCGGCATCAGCAAAAAACTAAACGTATTTGGTTATGGTGCTTACGGCACAAAAGACCAAAAACTAAAAGGTATGCTGGGGGTAAAATATGTTTGGAATGCAGCCCGTTGGACAAAGACGACCATCAGTTATGGCAGCGATTATGACTTTATTATTGATCAGGATGATGAACTGGATAAAGATAATCTTATCAATTCCCTGCTAAGAAAAAATATTCCTTTTACAAGAACCTATACCAAGCAGGCCATGATAAAACATGAGCAGTATCTTTCACCCGATTTTACTGCAAAGGGCTCGTTGAGCTACAAAGAATTAAATCCTGTTTTTGATTTTAAATACCGCCCTATTAACCCGGCGTTAGATAAGCCTTACGACAGTGTGTTCTCCAGCAGGTTACCTGTTGCAGAAGCATCTATTGGCATACGCTATGCCCATAAGGAACGCACCACTATCCTTAACTATGATAATATAAAGCTGGGTACATTCTCACCTGTACTTACAGCAAATTACACGTATGGTTTTGAACAGGGGAGGGCTCAATTTAATTTTCATAAAGTAAATGTGGGCATATCACAACGGTTGCGTTTACCTCCTAAAATGATGTTGTATTATAAACTGGAAGCCGGTAAAGTATTTGGCACTATTCCATACTTATTGCTGAATGTACCGTCAGGCAATGAATATTACGTAGCCAGTAAATACCAGTTTAATACAATGGCACCTTATGAATTTGCTGCGGATAAATACATCAGCCTGCACACCAGGTTTTATCTGGGAGGTACATTGTTCGATAAAATTCCATTGTTGCAAAAATGGGGATGGCGGGAACGTTTTTCTTTTAACTCCTATTGGGGTAGCATGAGCCAGGCAAATATTGATTACAATAAAACTTCAAATTTTAACCAGGTAGGTAAAGTGCCCTTTATGGAAGCCAGTGTTGGTATAGAAAATATTTTTCATGTACTCTCTATCGAATATTACAGAAGGTTGAATTACCTCAATAACCCTTATGCAAAAAAAGATGGTATTTATGTTGGTTTAACGCTTGCTTTTTAATAACTAAACTCATTACAAATGAAAAATATATTGCTGGCTATATTATTAATCCCCATTTTTTCTTTTAAAAATGCAACCATTACTAATTCTGAAAAGATAGTAGGCAAATGGATGGCTTCAGAAGATAATAACCTGGAAGTAGAAGTGTATAAAACCGGCAATGAGTACCGGGCAAAAATAGTTTGGTTTGATGACAGCGATGATAAAAGCAGGCCAATGGCAGAGCGGTGCGATACAAAAAACCCTGACAAAACATTGCGTACCCGTAAAATTATTGGGCTGCAGGTAATGCAGGGGCTGGTGTACAATGCTGCTGATGATGAATGGCAGGGCGGACAAATTTATGATGCCAGCTCCGGCAAGCAATGGAATGCCAAAGCATGGCTTACAAGCGATGGCTGTTTAAAAGTTAGGGGCTACTGGCATCTGGAATTTATGGGACAAAATATTTGTTTTAAAAAAGTACAATAAACAATGAATACAATACAAGAGTTTTTATCAGGCTACGGGCACCAGGTACAGTTATGGCTATTTATTGGCCTGTTTATTATTAGCTGGAATATTGAAAATATTGCAGGCATATTGTTAAATTATAGAAAATGGAAACATGCTTTTATAAATGCCCCCTTTATTTTAACCAGTATTCCGGGGCAGTTGCTGCTGGGTTTGGCATTTGCAAAAACAATTGAATGGACAACCCAGCATCAATTTGGTTTTTTGTACTATTTGCCCTTTGGCAAAAACTCATTGTTATTATTTTTAGTAAGTTTTATTTTTCTCGACTTTGGCGAATATGTTTATCATATCATCATGCACAAAGTAAAGCGGTTGTGGCAGTTCCATATTGTACACCACAGCGATCAGGCGGTTGATGTTTCCACCACATTAAGGGAACATCCAGGAGAAAATATTATTCGGCTTTCGTTCACACTGTTGTGGGTGTTCATTAGCGGCACAGCATTTTGGGTATTGATGTTACGGCAAATTATACAAGCATTTACAACTTTGTTTGCCCACATGAATTACCGGCTGCCCGAAAGAGCAGATAGGGTTATTGGTTTGCTTTTTATTACTCCTAACCTGCACCAGGTACACCACCATTATCAGCAGCCATATACCGATTGCAACTATGGAGACGTACTCAGCATTTGGGATAGACTGTTTGGAACATTTAAAACACTGCCTGCTGATAAACTGGTTTTTGGTGTAGATACTCACATGGGCAAAGAGGATACGGGAAACTTTATTGCACTGGCAAAATTACCTTTTGGAAAATACAGAAAAAATGATAAAGACAAAATGTAAAATAAGCGATATGGGCTAAAGCTACACAAAAAAAATATAGATATGAAAAACGAAGCTTTTGTGATTCCGTTACTATGCCCCGATATACTTGAATATATCAAAGGAAGAGAGGAAGTTTGTAAAATAGTATTAGCAATTTGTCAGGAGCAGGCAATTAACATACCTGCAGTAATTACACTGCATACAAATCTTTTTACAACGCCTGGTTTTACTAACACCGATGTTGTTTACATAATTCAAAAAACCAGTGAGGAGTTATTGGTTCGCTTTTCGTACAGCCTATTGATAAAAGTAGATAAGAATTATACAGTAGAAGACCTTGCAAACCTATTGTGGAAGTACATGTGCCTTGTGGTAAAATGTAATTAGAATTTGCGAAAATATATTTAGCAGATAGCGGCATTAAACAAAAAAATGACTCTACGACCATTAATAAAAGTATTTAGCTGGGGGTTACTGATTAGTTTTTTGGGCTCACTTCCTTTGGGGCCTTTAAATCTTATCACTACTTATGTTTCAGTATCAAAGGGTATAGGTGCAGGCTTTGCATTTGCGGTGGGCTGTATATCATCTGAGTTAATTTTTGTTCGCCTGGCCGTAATATCAATGGAGTGGATTAGTAAACGGCAGCAGTTGTTTAAAGTTCTTGAATGGGTTACCATTATTATTATACTGACCCTTGCTGTATTTAGTTTTATTGCCGCCAGCAGACAAACAGGTTTTACATCAGCTATGCCAGCAAATATTAAATTCCCTTTTTTGTATGGCGTTAGCATTAGTGCATTAGATCCTATGAAAATACCTTTCTGGTTTTTATGGAGTACGTTTCTGCTGAGTAAAACAATATTGATTCCTAAAAGTAAATTTTATAATTATTATACAGCAGGAATTGGGGTTGGTTCATTATTGGGTTTTATGTTGTTTATTTATGGAGGCAGCTATTTTATCAGTTCCATAAAATCTAACCAGTACATCATTAACTGGATAATTGGAACTGTGCTGATGATAACTGTAATCATACAGGTTTACAGATTCTTCGACCGAAAAGTTGTAGCAACATAACCTTATTCAAAATAAATATAAACCATATTAAAGAATATTTTCATTAACATTTTATGGCAAAGTATTTGTAAAAATTGTGCTACATATCTATTCTCAATATTGATAATTTCTACCAACGCACATTTTAGTACATCTCCGTTTAAAGGCTTAGTATTTTTACCTGTAGGGATAAATTATTTGATCACCCAACCATCTGCAGGGAAAAGTACAACTATAAAAATGTATTGAAAAAGCCACAGTTTTTTCTATTCATTTATAACAATTAAAAAAATCACTTTATGAAATCTCTGAAGAAACCAATTGCATGGGCAGGCCTGTTTATTTTAGCTGTAGCGCTTATAATAGCATCCTGCCAAAAACAGGCTGCCACTGCCAACAGCCCAACCGCCGGAGCCAGGCAGCTATCTGTTTACCTCACCGATGACCCATGCCAGTATGATTCAGTATTTATTGATATCCGCTATGTAGAGGTGAAAATTGATACCAGCACACAACACATGAATGATGACCAGTATGGGAACAATGATAACGACAACGATGATGACCACCAACATCACGACCAGTTCGGTAAATGGGATACCTTAACCATAAGGCCGGGAGTTTATAATATCCTGCGTTTAAGAAACGGTATTGATACTTTACTTGCATCAGGTAATATACCTGCAGGTAAAATCAGGAAAATAAGGTTAACACTTGGTACCAATAATTCATTAATAAAAGCCGGTGTAAGTTTTCCGCTTAATCTTTTACCCGGCACCAATAATTATGTATATTTAAAAATTCATAAGGAAGATGAAGACGAAGTAGCGACAGCGCAAAGTGCCATCTGGGTTGATTTTAATGTTTGTGAATCCATCAGGCTGATTGGCGGACAGTATTACCTGAAACCGGTTCTGAAAGCATTCTCCATGCAGCAGTTTGGTAAAATTGAGGGTAAGGTTTTTCCGCATGATGCACTGCCTTTTGTAAAGGTATTTAATGCAACAGATTCGGCCTCTGCCATACCGGAAAATGACGGTGAGTATAAAATAAGGGGATTAAGGGAAGGTATGTACAGTATTAAATTTACTGGCAGTAACGGTTACCGGGATACTACCATATCAAACATTCAGGTACAAAAAGGCAGAGAAACACATATCAGCAATATTACATTGCGAAAATAGTTTTCAAGCATGGGTTTATTATAAAAGCCGGATTAGTTTCCGGCTTTTTGTTCTATAAAAGTGCAAATTCCTAAATTTTTATGCCTACAGTTACATTGAAATTTCTTCCATCACTCGGCCAAATGCCTGGGCCAGGATAAAATGTTGGTCGTTTGGTAAAATATTGCTTATTGAAAATATTACTGATACCTGCCCTGATTGTGAAAAGAGAATTTGCTTTTAATGACGCATTGAAATCCCAAATAGAATATGCAGGGGTAAAACCTTTTGCACCGCTTGTTGGCGGTGATACTGTGTTTAAAGCGTCTGAAAAAGTTGATGAAGTGTAGCTGTAAAGAATTGTGCAGCTAAAACCTTTGTATAAAATATCAATAACGTTTCTGCTTATCCATTCAGGAACTGCTTCCACTTTATTTCCTGAAATTGATTTGTTAGCTGTGCCTGTTGAAACTTGTCCTGTAATATATTGTGCATCCATGAATGAGGTTGAAGTAAATATCCCTGCAAATAATTTATTTGTTATTGGGAACTTGAATTGTACAAACATTTCAATGCCATTGGTAAGGCTGTTACCAATATTTGTTTTGTAAGTATATGGTTGTCCTGCATTGTCTTGTAGTACTAATGTTCCCAAACGATTTTTATAAAGCAGCCTAAAATAAGTGAATTCGTATTGCAGACGACTAAGTAATTTACCTCTTACACCAATTTCAGCATTGTAGCCAAAAGCATCTTTTAAGTTTTTATCAATTTGTTCGTAAGTGGATGCAGGAACAATGTCTTTGAATATAACAGGTCGGTATGCCTGTGAAATACCGCCATACAACGTATTTTCTTTGTCAAGTAAGTATTGTGAACTTACGCCCAATAAAACAAAATTATGTTTGATGGTAGTAGGCAATGGGTTTACTGTATAATATTTAATTATGCCGTCCATTTTTGAATTACCGTTTTCAAATCTTATACCGGGTGAAACTGCCCACCGTGAATTTATCTGAAAAACATTTTCTGCAAACAGGGCAATATTTTTTGTTTTAAAATGAATGTCCCTGCCAAAGCCGGGTGTTATAAGTGTTAAGTCATAATCTGTTCCTGTAGTTCCCACACCTAATTGCTGCCTGTGCAAATCATTATTCATATAAGCAAAGCCAGTTGCCAATTTGCTTTGAAGTTTTCCAATGTTGTACTGATGCAACAAGCGAAATTCAACTGTTCTGCTGTTGAAGCGGTCAATGTCAACCTGCCTGTTTTTATAAGTTCCTGTTATTGGATTAATGCTGTCTGGAACATTAGCAAATGCGTCCAATTGCACACTGCTTCTACTGCCAAAAACTCCTGATGTTGTAAGATTTATTTTTGTTTGTTGTGATAATTTCCAATTTAATGTTATAGAAGGAACGTAAATGTCAGGACTAAAATAATTACGACTTCTTGTACTCATTGTTTGGTCTGCATTAAACATACTGTCATTTAACGGACCTGGCAAATGATACAAATATTTTGAACGACCTAACTCCGCTTTCACTGAAATATTTGAACTGAACTGATAATTTAATTGTACAAACTGTGCATTAGCATCTGACTGGCTGTTGTCTCTATAGCCGTCCGAATGTCTGCGGTAATAATAAGCGTAGTAAGAAAACTTTTTGTGAGTGCCACTAATTGCATTGTAGCTGCTTAACAAATTAAATGAACCTACTGTGTTGATGCTTTCTAAAGTAAATGCTTTTGAAGTGTCAGGCTTTTTTGTGTTATAATTTATCATGCCGCCAAACTGAGCTCCGTATTGTAATGAACCTGTTCCTCGGACTAATTCTATTTTCTCAAAACTTTCCATTGGTGCACTGTAATGACTTGCAGGATAACCATACATATCAGAGTTGATAATTATTCCGTTTTGCCTGATGTTAAATTCCCAACTGCGATGTGGGTCAAGCCCACGGGTAGAAATGTTTAACTGGTTGCCGCTACCGTCCATGTCGTAAACAAATACACCCGGAATTTTAGCAAAAAGTTGTCGCCCTGTTTTTATAGCAACGTTGGCATTTGTTCCCGAAAGCGTTATTACTTCATTTTTTTTTCCGCTGTTTAAAAATCCGTTTTGCTCTTCGGGCAAATGGCTTATGTCCCTTCGTTGCCATGCCTTAATCATTACTTCTTTTAGCTCTTTAGTTTTTGTAGTGTCTTTTGATACCTGAGCAAAAGAAAAACTAACGCAGCCTACTGAAATTACAATTAATATGAATTTATTCATAAAGCAAATTTAACACACTCTGCTTGAATGGAGTTCCGAAAGTTTAAACCGAAGAGAAATTGAAAAATGCAGGATTACAAATTGTTAATGCTTATTGTGAACCTGTGCAGATTATTTAAAAACTTGTAGTTAACATCATAATTATTGATACTGCAAACCTTTTTAACCATCTCAAGACCCAACCCTATACTGTTATTGTCGGTACTTTCTTTTTGAAAACGTTGAAATATTTTTGTTTCATCTAAAGCAGTTTGCCTGCCAGTATTTTCCAGAATTAATTCACCTGAAAGTAATTGAACTTTAATGCTGCCCCCAACATTATTATGCCGGATAGCATTGCCAAGCAAATTGCTGATTAATATTTCAATCAGTGCAGTATTGGCATGTATTATTTCATTTGTTGACGCTTCATATTCAACTATAATTAACTTTTCATTTATCTGCGGTTGGTACAGCAGTATAAAATTTTCAATGCAGGTATTTAGCGATATATTTTCCTTATCAGCAAACTGGCTGTTTTCAATTTTGGTGAGCAATAGAAGGCTTTTATTTAGCCGTGCCATACGCTGCCCGGCATCTGCAAGATCGCTCATTAACCCGGCCTGCTCCTCATTAAGTGGGGTAGTTTGCATCAACAATTCCAGCTTGCTTTGAAAAATAGCCAACGGGGTCTGCATCTCATGCGAAGCGTTTTCAGTAAATTCTTTCTGGCTTATGTACGACTGGTGAGTTCTTTCTGTTAGTTCCTGCAGGGATTTATTAAGGTCGTTAAATTCTGTAATGGCCGATTTGGATAAGGCTAACGGCTCATGGTGTTCTACTTTGTAATTCCGCAATTTATTGAGTGTTGTATAAAAAGGCATCCACACCTTTTTGGAAAGGTTTCGGTTGATAATGAATAAACCTGCCAGCAATAAAAGCAATAGAATTATTTGCACTTTTACAATGCTTGCAATTAAGTCGTCATTATCCACCAGTGAAGTTTTTATCTGCAACATACAAGGCTTGCCATTTACAATAAATTGGGATGTTAGTACCCTGTATGGTACCAACTCTTTGGCAACAGTATCAAATATTTCAATGGTAGTTAGCGTATCAAATTCTTTTAAAGCGGTAGATACGGATACAGTAATATCATGGTCAAGAAAATTTAGCTGGCCAATGGTATTGTTTAGTAAGGCATCGGCTATTTTAGGTTTTAGGATTTCCTTTGTATTCATCAAATCTTCATCCACGTCTTCCCGAACAATACCTTGTATTACAATATAAAATACCGGTATGGCCACCAGCAAAATAATTACTGAGTAAATAAAATAACTGCGGATTGTTTTTTGTAAAAGCTTCATCAGATAGTAAACTTATAACCCATACCGTAAATTGATTTAATATAATCCTCACAACCTGCGGCTGTCAGTTTCTTTTTTAAATTTTTCATGTGGGCATAAATGAAATCAAAGTTATCATACAAATCTGCACCATCACCTGATATACTTTCTGCAATAGCATTTTTAGAAATTACCCTGTTTTTATTGGAAACAAGGTACAGTAATAAGTCGTATTCTTTACGGGTTAAATCAAGCCCAATATTATCAATTGCTACTATTTTTGCAATGGTATCAATCGTAATTTCATTTAATACAATTACCTTATTACCATCAAAGCGGCGTCGGCGGATAACTGCGGAGATCCTGGCGCTCAATTCAGACAAATGAAATGGCTTGGATAAATAATCATCTGCACCCAGGTTTAACCCGGCTATCCTGTCGTCAATTGAATTTTTAGCAGAAATGATAATAACACCATCAGTTTTTTTGTTGGCTTTTAACTCTTTCAGCACCGTAAGGCCATTACCATCCGGCAGGGAAATATCCAGTAAAATACAATCGTAGTCAAACGACTCGGTTTTGTCCATGGCTGTTTTAAAATCCGGGGCTATTTCACACAGGTAGTTCTCCTGCTTTAAGTAGGTTACTATACTTTTGCTCAATTCCTTTTCATCCTCTATGATCAAGATTTTCATGAACCTAATTTTTGTAAATGTGGCAGGCAATTCTGAATTAATTCTGAATTTAAAATTTCATGCGCTGTATTCTTACGGCATTTAAAATGGCCAATAAAGCTACACCTACATCGGCAAATACTGCCTCCCACATGGTAGCCAAACCACCTGCACCCAATACCAACACAATAGCTTTTACTACAAATGCAAGAGTTATATTTTGCCACACTATCCTTTTGGTTTGCTTGCCTATATTTATTGCCATGGCAATTTTACTCGGCATGTCATCCTGTATCACAACATCAGCAGTTTCAATAGTAGCATCGCTTCCCAAACCACCCATGGCAATTCCAACATTACTCAAAGCTACCACGGGTGCATCATTTACTCCATCGCCTACAAAGGCTACGGTTTCGTTCCGTGCAATAATATCTTTTACTTTATTTACTTTATCTTCCGGCAATAAATCGCCAAAAGAATTGTCTATTCCTAATTTATCTGCAATAAAATTTACTACCGAACCTTTATCGCCGCTAAGCATAGTGGTTTTCACTTTCATGCTGTGCAGTTTATTTACGGCTTCCTGTGCATCTTCTTTTATGCTGTCGGCAATGGTGAGGTAGCCTGCAAATTTTTTGTCGTAAGCAATGGCAATTAAAGTGTAAACAATTGTGTTTGGGTCAATATCATATTTGATAGAAAATTTATCCATCAACTTAAAATTACCCACTAATAATTTTTTACCATTTACTTCAGCTTTTAAACCATGCCCTGCAATTTCTTCTACATTGTTTAATTTAATTCCGCTATTAATGTCTCCCACATACTGATGAATGGCAGTTGCAACTGGATGTGTGCTTTGACTTTCCAAAACATTTACCATTTGCAGTATTTCATCTTTATTAAATTCGGGTTTTATAACAACTTCCTGCACTTTAAAAACGCCCTCGGTCATAGTACCGGTTTTATCCATCACTACATTTTGGATATTGGCAATGATGTCTAAAAAGTTGCTGCCTTTAAATAGTATTCCATTTTTACTTGCAGCACCAATGCCACCAAAATAGCCTAACGGAATAGAAATAACCAAAGCACAGGGGCAAGAGATAACTAAGAAAACCAATGCCCTGTATAGCCATTGGCTGAATGCATAGCTATCTTCAAAAAAGTAAGGCACTGCACAAATAAGAATTGCCAGCAGCACAACAATGGGTGTATATATTTTTGCAAATTTTCTTATAAACAATTCGGTTGGTGCTTTTTGAGCTGTGGCATTTTGTACCATCTCTAAAATCTTGCTCAGCTTGCTATCGGTGTAAGCAGTTGTAACTTTTATTTGTGCAACTATGTTAAGGTTTATCATACCTGCCAATACAGTTTCTCCCTTAGTTTTTGTATCGGGTTTACTTTCGCCGGTAAGTGCAGCGGTATTGAAGGATGCCGTATCTGAAATTAATTCACCATCCAAACCTAATTTCTCTCCTGATTTCAATTGAATAATATCACCAATTTTTGCAGCTTCTGCTTTGATTACTTTTGGCTGGTTGTTTTCTAAAATCGTTACTTCATCGGGTCGCTGGTCGAGCAATGATTTAATATTTGCTTTGGCTCTTTTTACCGCTAATGTTTGAAATACTTCCCCCACTGCATAAAACAACATTACTGCAACGCCTTCAGGATATTCGCCAATTGAAAAAGCACCAATGGTGGCAATCGCCATCAATAAAAACTCTGAAAATATTTCTCCTTTGCGGACACTTTCAAAGGCTTCTTTAATAACAGGGAAACCTACAGGAATATAAACTACAACATACCATGCAATGCGTATCCAGTCTTTGAACCATTCAGGTTTAAAGTAATTGTCTAATGCAATTGCAACAAGCAATAAAACCAAACTGATAACGGAAGGCAAAAACATTTGAAGTGTAGTTTGGTTACTGCCTTCATGGTCATGCCCGTCATCATCGCTGTGTTCATCATGATTATGCCCATCATGTTTAGTATGTCCTTCGTTTAATAGACTCTTTGCACCTGCATTGGTATAAATTTTTTCTTGCTGGGTACAACACAGTTGCTTGCCGTTTTTATCGTACTTATGTTGATGTGCCATTAAAGACATTTATGTGTTAATAATTCTTTTTTTTAAATAATGCAACGGCCGCAATACCTAATGCCAGCGTTATAATACCGCCAGATAAAAATTCCTGCCTTGGAAAATTAGTACCCAAAAAGCCTGCAATGGGATAAGCGATTGCCCACCACAAATGCGAAAATGCAAAGTGTGAACCATAAACTTTTCCCTGGTTTTCGGATGCAATATTTTCAGCTATTAATGTTTCAGAGGGCATTTCGGCGAGGCTTTGGCCCAAGCCAGCCAATGACCAAAAAATAATTAGTATAGGGTAAGAAACATAATTAGCAAAACAAATGGACAAACCTAATAATACTGCTCCACTAATTAATGATACACTTCTAGTTTTCGATTTATCTAAACTACCTGATAAAAATGCAGCAACGGCTGCACCAATACCAAAAACAGCCATTACCCACCCATAATATTTATCGTCTAATAACAAACCTTTTTTGATATGGCTAATAGTGTTTACCAAAATCATTGCCCCTGCTATTGCACTTACAAATTCGATGGCTAATGCAAAACGTAAAGTGTTGTTACTAAAAAGCAGGCGAACACCTTTGATTACATTGCCCCAGGTATCAGTAGATTTTTGAGCTTCGGCTGTAACACCTTTTTGCAAATCCTGTCGGGGAATTGACAATATCAATATGGCTGCTATAACAAATGAGATACCATCTAAAAAAAAGATTTGCCTTGCCCCTAACCAAACTGATACAATGCCTGCCAATGCTGGCCCTAAAACACCTAACAATTGAAATGTAGCGGTTGATAATCCTACGGCTTCCCTGAAATATTTCCCTTCAATTATCTGCGGAATTACCGCACGATAAGTTGGTGTAAAAAATGCGTTGAATACGTTGAGCAAAAATACCAGTACATAAATTTGCCATTCTGCATTGATAAAAGGAAGGCATGATATAATGGCCATTCTGATAAAGTGCGTTACGTACAAAATCTTTTTCCTGTTCACTTTATCAGCAACCACACCTGCAAATGGCGAAAAAATAATGAAAGCCGTAACCCTTAATGTGAGTGCTGTTGCCAATATTACCGGCGACCGTTCTTTGTCTATCTGATAGGCTAACAATGCTAACCCAACCCAGGAAAAAGCATCGCCTAACAAGCTAATAGTTTGTGCTAAATAGAGTTTTGCAAATGTTTTATTTTGCAAAGCTTTGAAAGGGTCTGTTAGTATTTGTATAATATTTCGTTTACCTGGCATCTTTACTGTAAAAAATAGAAAAGGTTGCTGATATTCTACCAGCAACCTTCTATTATAATTGTTTACTTTTTATTATGTCGTAAATGCACTTACTATTCCTAAAATCGAAGCAAGCATTACTACACATTTCCAACAATTCAGTCTGTTCATTTTTATATTTTTTATAATTATAAAAATACATAGCTTAAACTGTTTGTTTTGTTAATTATTTAATGGGGTGATACCACATTTATTCTTCTTCAATATTCGTCATCTTAGCTGAAACAAAGAATGTGCCTTTAGTAACAATCCTTGCCCCTTTTGGAATTTCTTTAAGCAACGTAATTTCTGTAAAGCCCACATCGCTGGTTCCTTTTACTACTGGTATCCGTTCAAATGTTATCTCCTTTTCCTCCGTATTTTGTTTGTTGTTAGCATCCTGCTTTACACTGTCTTTATTATTATCCTGATTTTTGGTTTCAGCATCCACCAACACAAAAATATAATCCTGTCCCGTTACTGTTACAATTGCATCGTTGGGTACAGCGGGCACAATTGCCTTGTCTAAACTTATGGCTGCAGTTACATTCATACCATCAATTAAACCTGTTTTATCTCCCTTTACCATTGCATGCACCGTAATGGCTTTGCTCTCTCCTTCAAAAGAGGAGCCCAAAGAATAAACCTGCGCATCATATTCTTTTCCAGGGTTATTGGTAACTGTAAAATGAATGGTTTGGTTATTCTTCAGCTTTGGTAAATCCTTTTCATACACAAACAAATCGAGGTGCAACTGACTGTTATCAACTATTTCCGCAACAGTGGTAGATAAATCTACATAGCTGCCCATTTTTATCATTACATTACTAACCACACCATTGATGGGACTTACAACAGAAAGTACGGAAATTAATTTGCCGTTGGATAATGTAGAAGGATTGATACCCATCAACTGTATCTGCTGTTGCAATGTTGATTTAGCTGTACGCAATGTCCTTAATTCTGTTTCGGCAGACTGTAAATTTTTTAATGCCCCGGCATTGCCTGCATTTAATTCTTTTTGCCTTTTTACTTCCAGTTCTGCCAGGCTAATTTTTGCATTCACACTAAGGTACTGGCTTTGTGCCTGTATAAATTCAGGATTGGCGATAGTAGCAATGGTTTGCCCCTTTCTTACAGTATTACCAGGTTGCACCAGCAAAGATTTTATAACGCCGCTATAGATAGAGTTGATACTGGCTTTATTTTGATTGGGCACTTTAAGCACACCATTTGTTTTAAGGGAAGCTGTCAATTGTTTTTCTTCAATGGTGCCCAATTCAATACCAATACTTTTTATCTGCTCATCAGTAAGTGTGGTAGTATTTGAATTTTTAGTTTCCTGGTTTTCTTCCGGTTTAGCCGCTCCGGTTTTAGCTGGTTCAGCATTGCCATTATCTCCGCAGGAAAAAAAAGAAAACAGGCTTGTAAAAATGATTATTGCTATTAATAATTGCTTCATCTGTAGTTATTTTATTGATTGATGTAATAATAATATTGAATGACTGATTGATTGTAGCCATTCATGTTTTCTAAATAATTCTTTTGAATTTCTATGGCCTGCGTTAAAAATTGGGAAAGCTCCGCAAAACTGATTTCACCTGAACGATAAGCAAGCGACGCCGCTTTTATAATTTCTTCCGCCTGTTTCAATCCTGCTGTTTCGTAAAAAGTCAAAAGACTATTGTTTTTCTCCACTTCCTGTTGTAATTGAATTTGCCGGGTAGCAAATAACTGTTTGCCATATTCATATTGCTTTTGCTGTACCCCCATTTCTGCCTCGGCTACTTTTACCTTACTACGGTAAGCATTTGCACCAAACAGTGGGAAAATTGCTGATACAGAAAAACCAGTAAAAGGATCTTTTACGCCATACAACCGCTGACTAAAGAAGCGCCCTGCAAACTCCGGTTTATTCTCGTTTTTAATAACTGCAATTCCAGCATTGGCAATGTTTATATTTTGCGATTGCAAAGCCAGCAAAGGATGGCTACTGTCGCTGACCGCAGTTGGTAAAGGCATTTTTTCAAGCGGTATCAAAAGCGGCATCATTAATTCTGTTGTATTGAGCAACTGCATTAATGATTGTTGTTCTATCTGAATTTGGTTGGTAATTTGTTGCAGCAATGCCTGCAGTTCACTCAGCCGGACCTTAGCGGCAATGCTGTCTAAGCCAGGACTATCACCAGTTTTTACTTTGAGAATAGCGGCATTGCACAATGATCTGTAAATACTGTCTAAACGGTTATACAATTGCTGCTTATCCTGCAAATACCAAAGCTGGTAATAAACCGTCCGAACATCTCTTTTAACGCTCACATCAATTACAGTCGCATTAGCCTGGTAATATTTCAACTGTTCGTTATACAAATTCTTTTGTGATTTGTATAAGCCCGGCCATGCAATACTTTGCGATACGCCAATCTTTAAAATACCGTTATTATCGCTCGGCCTTAAATCTTCATTCTCTGCAAACACACCTGTTTTAGGAAAAGCATTCGCTGTTTTAATCTGGGCTTTCCCCTTATTTACCTGTGCGTTATTGATATTGTATTGCAAATTGCTTTTTGTCATTCCAATCATATCGGTTACACTCATCCTTTTTACCGTAGTTTGTTGTGCATGAACCATATTTGTACAAAACAACATAGCCACAACCGATACAATAGCTGTCACAGGTTTCATTTGCTTTTTTGTTTTTGATGAAAAAATAATGTAGAGCAATGGCAGTACGACCAATGTTAAAAATGTTGCTGTTATCAATCCTCCAATTACAACAGTTGCCAAAGGCTTTTGTACCTCTGCACCCGAGCCTGTGGAAAATGCCATTGGTAAAAATCCCAATGATGCTACAGCAGCTGTCATCAGTACAGGCCGTAACCGGATCTTTGTTCCTTCAAGTACCCGTTGCATGATATCCTTTATGCCATCTTTTTCCAATTGATTGAAAGTGCTGATCAGTACAATGCCATTGAGTACTGCTACTCCAAATAATGCAATAAAACCAACGCCTGCAGATATACTAAATGGCATTCCCCTTAGTAGTAATGCAAACACACCACCAATGGCACTCATGGGTATAGCGGTAAAAATTAATGCAGCTTTTTTAATAGAGCTAAAAGTTATGTATAACATAAAAAAGATGAGCAACAATGCCAGCGGTACAACAATCATCAGCCTGGCGGAAGCCTTTTGTAAATTTTCAAAAGTGCCCCCGTAGGTATAATAATAACCAGCAGGCAGTTTTACTTTGTCATTTAATTTCTGTTGTGCTTCTTTTACCACACTGGCCACATCACGGCCCATTACATTAAAGCTTACATAAATCCTGCGCTTACCAGATTCCCTGCTTATCTGTGCAGGGCCCGTTTTAAAAGATACATTGGCAACCTGCGATAAGGGAATTTGAGTGCCATTACTAAGCGGCACATAAAGGTCGCTTACATCATTTAAAGTTGTACGATGTGCACTATCCAACCGGACTACCAAATCAAATTTTCTTTCATTTTCAAAAACAACACCTGCTCCTTCACCTGCAAATGCAGTACTGATGACATGATTGATGTCCTCAATATTTAATCCGTAACCTGCTATTTTTGCCCGGTCGTATTCGATTGTAATTTGCGGTAGTCCGTCAACCCGTTCCACCTGTGGTTGAGTGATACCTGCAATTGGCCGTATCACTTTAGCTACTTTATCCGCATAAGCAACAAGGCTATCTAAATTTTCACCAAATATTTTAATAGCCACGTCCTGCCGTATGCCAGTCATCAATTCATTAAACCTCATTTGAATGGGCTGGCTTGGCTCGGCAATTACTCCCGGAATGGTGGAGAGTTTATCCCTCATTATATCAGACAATACATAAAAATCTTTGGTAGTTGTCCATTCTTTTTTAGGTTTTAATATTACCATTAAATCCGAAGCTTCCGGGGGCATCGGGTCTGTTGCAATATCGGCCGCACCGGTTTTACCTACTACCATTTTTACTTCAGGATATTTGAGCAGCATCCGTTCTGCCATCATTACAGTTTCTGTTGTTTGAGATAAGGATGAACCTTGCGGCAATACGAATTCAATGGCATAATCACCTTCTTCTAATGTAGGTATAAACTCGCCACCCATATTTTTAAAAATGATGAGGGAGATTATTAACAAACCCACAGCAATACCTACCACTGCATATTTTATTTTGATGGCTGCCTTTAAAAGCGGAGCATATCCACGTTGAAAAAAATCCATCATTCTGTCCGAAAAATTTCTTTTGTGACTGGTATTTTTGGAAAGAAACAAAGCACTCATCATGGGAATATAAGTGAGTGATAAAATCAATGCACCCAAAATGGCAAAAGCTACAGTTTCTGCCATAGGGCGAAACATTTTCCCTTCTACTCCCTGTAAAGACAGTATGGGTAGATATACAATAAGAATAATAATTTGTCCGAATGCCGCCGAACTCATCATTTTATTTGCACTGCCTTCCACGGCTTCATCCATTTGCGATTGTGTTAGCTTCCCTGACAATTTCTTTGCGCCCAGAAAATGGAGTGTTGCCTCTACTATAATTACAGCACCGTCTACTATCAAGCCAAAATCAATTGCACCCAAACTCATGAGGTTGGCGCTTACACCAAACAAATTCATTAGGGCCAATGCAAATAATAATGACAATGGAATCGCAGAAGCTACTATTAATCCTGCACGAAGATTACCTAAGAATAACACTAATATCAGGATTACAATTAATGCACCTTCAACCAAATTAGTTTTTACCGTATTGATAGCTCTATCAATTAAATTGGTACGGTCTAAAAATGCTTCTATCTCCACATCTTCCGGCAATGATTTTTGAACTGTTATCATTCTTTCCTTTACCAACTCAACAACAGATGCACTATTGGCTCCTTTCATCATCAGTACAATACCGCCTACTACTTCTTTTTCACCATTATAGGTCATAGCACCATAGCGTGGTGGCGAACCATATTGTACCGTAGCTACATCTCTAATCAAAACAGGAATACCACTTTGCTGTTTAACAACAATCTGTTCAATATCGGCAAAGGATTTTACTAATCCCACACCACGGATAAAATAGGCATTGGGCTTTCTGTCAATATATGCTCCCCCCGTATTTTCATTGTTTTTTTCAAGTGCTGTAAAAATTTCAGGGATGGTTACATTCATGGCTTTTAACCTTTCCGGGCTTACTGCTACCTCATACTGCTTACTTATCCCACCGAAGCCAGTTACCTCAGCTACACCGGGAATGCCTGTTAACTGACGGCCTACAATCCAATCCTGCATGGTTCGTAAATCCATTGCAGAATATTTTTGTTTGCTTCCTTTTTTTGGGTGAATAACGTATTGGTAAATTTCACCTAACCCTGTAGTAACAGGCCCCATTTCCGGGGTACCCATCCCCTTGGGTATTTGCTGTTCTGCTGTTTTTAATTTTTCCGCTATTAGCTGCCGGGCAAAATAAATGTTCATGTCTTCTTTAAATACCACTGTGATTACACTTAATCCAAAACGGGAAAAGGAGCGCATCTCCTCAATGCCTTGTACATTAGAGAGTGCCCTTTCCACCGGGTAAGTGATAAACTGTTCTACTTCCTGTGCTGCCAAAGTCGGAGCCTGAGTTATTACTTGTACCTGGTTATTGGTGACATCGGGTAGGGCATCAACTGGTAGTTTAGTAGCACTCCACAAGCCCCAAATGATGAGGGCCAGTGTCATTACTCCAATGACGAGTTTATTCTTTATGCTGAAATGAATGATTTTATTGAGCATGTTGATTTTCTATTTGTTTATATGTTTGTAATAGTGAAATATTCTTTCTGCAATGGCTGCTAAAAGAATAGCACTACACAATACAATAGCAATGATTTTAATTACTCTTAAAGCCAAAGGCTGTTTTGCCTTTTTGGACTTTTTAATGCTAACCATTTGTATAAATGGGAAATAATTGAATGAGTAATGCGATACATGCCAATTAAGGCTATGCAGCAAATTCAATAAAGGGAGTAATTAGGATAGCTTGGGAGGTTGCCAGATAGCATAATACACTTCGGTATTTATAGCTACATCATACAATGGATATTTTACAGACTGAAATGTAATTTTCTGAGTATGTATTTTGTTCAAAGTAAAGAAAAATGCAGAAGTGGAGCAGCAGGAGCAAACACAAAAAGGAGAGCAGGCTTCTGACTCATGATGATGCTCCTTATTATTGTGGTCGTCCGATATTTTTGCTTCTTCGTGTGATATACGCTCATGTCCATCCTCACATGGCAAACAAGACATGCCAAGCATAAAGCAACTTAATATGAAGAAGAAAGATTTCATTCGGTGCAAATATAGAAACAAAGTTTCAAAAATGGAAGGTTGCCACATAGTTGCAAAGATTACAAAATCAGTGCTTTATGATACTTTATTTTACTGCCGTGGTAAGTAGAAGATAATGCAGACTCCTAATAACGCAATTGATTCTCCGATAACATCGTATTTATCGGGGCGAAAGTTATCGAACCTATATGCCCATAGCAAAGAGAGTACAATAAAAATTCCACCAAAAGTAGCATAAGTTCTTGCAAAGTTTGTTGGTTGAAGAGTAGCTACCACTCCATACAATGCAAGGACTACGCCACCAATGATTCCGTACCAAAGCGGTTTCCCTTCCCGGAGCCAGAGCCATATCAAATAACCACCGCCTATTTCACATACACCGGCAAGCAGGAAGATGAGAATTGATTTTATTAACATGCCTTATTTTTTAGGACTTAAAATAGCTGTTATTTAGTTTGCGTTGCTGCTTCGGTTTTGCAATCGCAATTTGTATCGCAATTGGTTGAACATGCCTTTGCATTCTTTCGCTTGCTGTACCAGGCATACCAAAAGAAGAAAGCAGCAATTCCTAAAACCACGATACCAATTTTTTCCAGGTACACTGATAGTGCGGTTAATGAAGCCATGCCAATGGCTGTTCCAATTATTGGTAATGAGCAGCATAAACCGCAAAGTAAAATGCCTGTCCAACCTAATCTTTTGGACCAGCTTTTTTTTGTTGATTCCATTTCAGAAATAGTTTTAAGTTATTTAATCAGGTGTGCAAGACCAAAAGCTTTGAAAGCATTTTTCATTTCTTCTTTTATTTTTTGGGAACCATATACCTGCAAATGTGTGGCTTTATTATTTGGTTCAAAGACCAGGGCCCATGTAAAACCCGAGCAACAGCTTCGTTCAAAATTTACCATTTCAATAAGTTCAGTGGAAAATTCTTTTGGTTCATTAAAAATAATGTCGTAGCCATCTTTAAGTGACTTAATTGATTTTGCTTTGCTGAAAATTGTTTTAGATAGCTCAGAGCCTCTTTCTGCAAATTCTTTTTCGTTGAGGCTGCAGGAGGGGAGTGTTTTGTTTTGCATTGTGGTAGCTTTCGTATTGGTTGTTAAGTTTGATGAGCAGCTTTTATCGCAGGTTGTTTTTCCGCAGTGGCTGCATGTTGCTGCCGCTACTTTTGCCGCAGTTGTTTGCCCGTTGCTGCATGAGGCAAAACCAGCAAGCCCTGCTGTAAAAAGCATTAGTTTTACTAGCATTTTTTTCATTTTCTTTTATATTTAAAGTGTTTATGTTTGCAAACATAAACAGTGGAGTATAGGCAACGGTCAAGCCTTTTTCAAAATAAATTTCAAAAATTATGTTAATTGGTCAAATAGTAAAGGAAACAGGGCTATCAAAAGACACTATCCGCTTTTATGAAAAACATGGGCTTATTAAAGTAAGTCATAAGGAAAGAAGGGACAATAATTATAAAGAATACTCCACTGAGATCCTGACAAGATTGCTTACCATAAAAAGACTGAAAGGATTTGGTTTTACTTTAAATGAGGTGGCTGATTTGTTAGATATGATTGAAATGAACGAAGCATCCTGCAAAAATGTATCTCATAAAATTTCTGATAAAGTGACATTACTGGATGAAAAAATCCGGGAACTGATTGGTATTAGAACCCTATTGATGAATGGCGTAAATAAATGTGCGGCTGATTGTAACCCGGAATTACCGGAAGACAATTGCCCGATATTAGTATCGGATAAATTTGATGCTTAACTTTTTATTGTTCCGGGAAACTGAAGGAATCTGTTCCGTTAATTTTTCCGGGTTTCTATCATTAATGATAATAAGCTGATCAGATGATTGCTTCAGTATCTAATGCTGTTGCTCTATTGCAAAGTACTCTTGTATTTTCTGTTCCTGTATTCTGTTTATTCGTTATCCAGGCCCATATTTTTAATGATCCATCCTTACCTGAAAGTTGCAAAGTATGAAACAAAGAATAGCATCTCTTATTGTTAATTGCATTGTTGATTTCTTTTCAGGCTTACTCTCAAAACAAAGTTGATGACATAATTGGCATTTGGCTTACCGGTAGTAAAGAGCCTGCGAAAATTCAGATATATAAATCAGGCGAAAAGTTTTATGTAAAATTATCTGGCTGAAAAACCCAACTGAAAATGGAAAGCAACGTGTTGATGCAAACAATCCTGATAAAGCAAAACGCATCAACCCGATTATGGGGTTAATGATGCTTACAGGTTTTAAGTTTAATGGCGATGATAGATGGAAGGACGGCGATATTTACGACCCTGAAAACGGCAAGACTTATAGCACTTATATGTATTTAAAAGATAAGCACACAATTAAAGTAAGGGGCTATGTAGGTATATCCTTAGTGGGAAGAACAGAAACATGGGCAAGAACGAATTGATTATTTCTGACGTACCAGTTCCTTTTGAATAAACTGAAAATTCTTTTCCTGGCTCAGCTATTTCAAACGTTTCTTCTATTTCATTATCGCTGAGTAGGCGGTAGGTTTCCTTTGCTTTGAATCCTAGAGGAATATTCTCTATTGATTCGGAAATAAATCAATTGTTTTCTTATCCGGTGAAAGACTGTCAAGTTTGAACTGGTTTACAAATCCCTCAATATGAAACTGCCGAAGCACAAATATTATTCTTCCATTGTCATAACTGAAATAGCCAATATCCTCATGCACTTCTCCTTTCGGATTTTGTGCAGTCGGTTCATAGGTTGATTTATTGCGAATCTCAATAAATCTTTTGTTGAGAATAAACTGGTAGCTTCTTTCATACTTTCCTTTACCAGGTTCTCCGCCGCCTTCACCTTTCCAGTTGCCAACAAAAGGTTTCAGAGGAAGCTAGGTACTATCCCGTTTTGATAATTGGGCAAATAAAGTGAAGGCACAAATAGCAATGAAATGAAAAATAATTTATGCATAATATGACAAAAGTAAGACTTAGTAAGTAATTGTAATTCCTGCACCTAAACCCATATCACTATCATAATGTGATGAAATCGAAATATATTTTGTGGCAATGTATCTAAATCCTGCCATATACTCCTTATCCGTATTTATCATCACAGCAAAACGCAATCTCTTAGTAATCGGTACATCTTCCCGGCTTAATTGAAAACGAAATTTCCCATTACCATCCACTCTGGCATCTGCAATAAATAACATCGGTAAGGTGTAAGCAATACCGGCAACTATCGTTCTCCGGTTAAGCTTATTGCTTTTTTGCCCAAACCAGTTTTTATCTTCATTACCAAAAATATTTTTAGGCCCTCCTTCTATTTTATAATGATAATCAAAACCTACATAAGGAAACCACCATTGCATACGACCTAAGTAACGGCCTACCATTGTTTCACTTTCGTAACCATGCATATCGTGATAACCTAAATGCCAAAGAGTACTTAGTTTCCACCTTGTGTTTGCTATCATAGCTTCACCATCACTGCCGTTACTTTCAATCCCCACTCTGCCCATTAAATGAAACTCTCTATCATCAGCAAATAGTTTACGCTGTGCCAATTTTGGATTTGGAATTTCCGGATTGGCTGGTTGATCTTCGTAAGTGAATACCCTACCCATGCCACTCATCATGTGGTATAAAATATGGCAATGAAAAAACCAATCTCCATAAACATTCGCATTAAATTCTATCGTATCTCTTTCCATGGGCATAATATCAATAATGTTTTTCATCGGGGCATATTCTCCCTGTCCGTTGAGCAATCTAAAGTCGTGGCCATGCAGGTGCATAGGATGCCGCATCATGCTGTTGTTGTATAAAATGATTCTTACATTCTCTCCCTTTTTTATCAAAATTTTGTCGCTTTCCGAAACTGTTTTGTTATCCAGTGTCCATACATAGCGGTTCATATTTCCTGTGAGGTCAAACTTTAATATTTTTAAAGGTCCGTCAGGCAGTGTTGTTTTTTCGGGAGCTTTTAGCATCGTGTAATTAAGTGATACAATATCAGAAGTTTCAGCTTCCATATTCATCCCCTGCATACTGTTGTTATTTGGCATCTGCATGGTGTGGCTGTTATCTTTCTTTTGCTGCTTTTTAGGTGTTTCATCGCCGGTTATTTCAGGATACATTACTGTGTTCATATCCATAATTTGATTCTCCATTTTCATGCCTTCCATTTCAATCATGTTGCCTTTCATGTCCATCATATCATTCATCATCTTCATGCCGGCAAAGTATTTTGGCCGCTTCATTTTTGTGGCCGCTATTTTTTCGCCGCTACCCAGCCATAAGGAAGCGTATTTCGTTCTGTCCTCAGGCGTTACCAAAAATTCATAACTTTTATTATCCGGAATAGTTACAATGACATCATAAGTTTCTGAAACGGCTATAATCAATCTGTCAACCTCCACCGGTTCTACATCATTTCCATCTGTTGCCACTACGGTTATCTTACCTCCGGCGTAGGAAAGCCAGAAATAGTCAGATGCACCTCCGTTTGCAATTCGCAACCTTACTTTATCACCTGCTTTAAATTGTGGTTGTTGGTTTTGATTTTTTCCATTCAGTAAAAAATTATCGTAGTAAACGTCTGTTAGATCCATGGCATTCATGCGTTTCCACTCATTGGCTACCTTCGTTTTAAAGTGACTTTGCTTAATAGCTTCAGCATAACTTTGTGTACTTCCTTTTTGTACCGCAAACCAGTCTGTAGCTGCATGTAAACTGCGATGTACTTCTCCGGGTTTCATATCGATCCATTCGCTCAGTAGCACCGGAATTGTTGGTATATCCCATTCTTTTCTTTTGTTCATAATAAACATACCATACATGCCAATTTGTTCCTGTAGCCCCGTATGACTGTGATACCAATGTGTGCCATGCTGAATGATAGGGAATTTGTACAAATGCGTTGTGTGTGCTTTAATAGGCATTTGCGTAAGGTTGGGTACGCCATCATATTGATTAGGTAAAAACAACCCGTGCCAATGCAAAGATGTCTCTTCATTTAAATTGTTGTGTACATAAATTTCTGCTGTATCACCTTCGGTAAAAGTGAGTGTTGGCATTGGTATCTGTCCGTTTACAGCAATGGCTCTTTTTGATTTCTTGCCAAAGGTTACGGTGGTGTCTGCAATGTATAAATCGTACCGGACTGTACGAGGGGGTGTATTATTAACGATTATTTTTATGGTATCAATATTGATTTTGGGCATATCCATATTGTCCATTTTAGCCATTGTGTCCTTCCTGGACATTTTCATTTCATCGTGCTTTTGAGGGTTACCAGTTGTAGGATTTTCTTTCGTTAATTTCATGCCGCACTTAGTACAATTGCCAGGCTTTGCTGCATGAATTTCGGGATGCATTGGACAGGTATAAGTGGCAGGTGCTGTGTCTTTCAGCATTGGCACTTCCTCCTTGTTCTTTACTGCCGGTGCGGAGGTAGCCTTTTGTTTTTCTTTTACCAGCTTCATCCCACACTTTGGGCAGTTGCCGGGCTTTGTGGCATGGATTTCGGGGTGCATTGGACAAGTGTAGGTTGCTTGTTGGGTTTGTTCTTTTTTATTCATATCCATACCTTTCATGTCCTGTGCTTGTGCAAAGGAATAAGTGGCAAGGATGAATATTATTAGTATTACTTTTTTCATTACTGAATATTTTTATTTTTTTACTTTTAAAAAATTTGCATTAATGGCAACCACAACAGTGCTTACCGTCATTAAAACCGCACCTGCAGCGGGGCTCAATAAAATATCTTGTTTATATAAGACACCTGCTGCCAAAGGCAATGCAATAACATTGTAACCTGTTGCCCAAATTAAATTCTGAATCATCTTTCGGTAAGTGGCTTTTCCAAATAAAATCAAACTCACAATGTCTTTAGGATTGCTATTGATTAAAACTATACCTGCTGTTTCTGCCGCTATATCACTACCGCTACCTACTGCAATGCCAATATCAGCTTGTGCCAACGCAGGCGCATCATTCACACCGTCACCAGTCATAGCCACAAACTCTCCTTTACTTTGCAAGTCTTTTATTTTTTCTAATTTTTGATGAGGTAATACTTCGGCAATAAAACTATCCATACCCAACCGTTCACTTACTCCTTTGGCAACAGTGGCATTGTCGCCTGTAAGTAATGAGGTTTTAATTTTATTTTGATGTAAAATTTTAATCGCATCGTAAGATTCAGGTCGGATCTCATCAGCCAAAGCAATAGAACCTGCTATTTCGTCATCCACTATTACAAAGACTAATGTTTCTTCAGCTTTTACTGTATCATCGTTTGAAAGAAATGTGAATTTTTCTTTTAAATAACCCGGGCTTACTACCATTACATCTTTTCTATCAATAATTCCGGCAATTCCCTTTCCTGTGATAGCTTCAAAACCTGTGACTACAGGCAAGGTGATACTTAGTTCTTTAGCTTTTGCAATGATTCCGGTCGCAATGGGGTGCTCAGAATTTTGTTCCAGTGCAGCAGCATATTGCAGTACTTGTTCCTTTGTGTAGATTTTGCTGTGTGTTACAAATCGTACTACCTGAAATTTGCCAACAGTTAATGTCCCCGTTTTATCAAATACAATAGTGGTTATTTTTCTTGCATTTTCAAAAGCTGTCCTGTTCTTAATTAGCAAGCCGTTTTTTGCAGATAATGCAGTTGACTTTGCAACTACCAACGGAACTGCCAAACCCAAAGCATGAGGGCAACAAATTACAATTACTGTTACCATTCTTTCCATTGCAAAAGCTAATGACTGCCCTGTGAGATACCAATATAAAAACGTGGCAATGCCTGTAACTAATGCAATAATAGTTAACCATCTTGCTGCTTTGTCTGCTAACAACTGTGTTTGTGATTTTGATTTTTGTGCATCGGCCACCAATTTTATTACCTGCGATAAATAAGAATCTTTTGCAGCATGAGAGACGGTAACTTTTATTGAGCCATTGCCATTGATTGCACCTGCAATTACTTTATCACCTTTTACTTTTTGTACTGGTTTGCTTTCGCCTGTAAGCATACTTTCATTCACATAGCTTTGACCTGTTAATACTATCCCATCTGCTGGCACTTTTTCACCTGGCTTTATTAAAATAATATCATTTGCCTTAAGTTTATCTGTCTTTACATCGTATACCAAGTCGGGTACCACTCTGTGTGCATCTGCGGGCATTAACTGCACTAGTAATTCAAGTTCTTTTGAAGCCCCTGCAACAGATTTCATTTCTATCCAATGTCCTAATAGCATTATCAGGATCAGGGTTGCCAGTTCCCAAAAGAAGTCCATGCCCTGTAAACCAAATACAATTGCTACACTGTAGATATATGCAACTGTTATGGCGAAGCCAATTAAAAACATCATGCCGGGGTTCTTTGCTTTTATTTCGTCAGCCAATCCTTTTAAGAAAGGGAAACCACCATAAAAAAATACAATGGTTGATAAACCAAAGATGATGTATTGAGAACCCGCAAATTGCCAATGAACACCCAGCCAATGCTGTATCATTTCTGATAGCAACATGATGGGAATGGTTAATGCCAACACTACATAAAACCGCTTTTTAAAATCAGCAATCATCATGGCATGATGATTATGCCCAGCCATACCCATTGCCGGATTTGTTCCATGCTGCATATTGCTCATGTTATGCCCTGTATGGGTTTCTTTATGTGACTCGTGTTGATGTTCCATAATAATATTTTATTTACAACAATCCTTCTTGCGAATAAAGATTGCCTTAAAAAGGCTGAGTAATATTTGTTTGATTTTACGCACTACTTTTAATTATCTGTTGAAAGGCTGTCTGCTGTTTTGTTCATCCAATCCATGATTAAGGCTTTATCTGCTTGTGTAAGGTTTGCAATTTTGTGCATTACTTTATAGGAAGATATTGGCATTTCATCATCGTTAATTTGGTTTGAAATTTCTTTAAGCTTGCTTATTTGCTTTCTTGTGGAATTGCTACCAAAGTTGCTAAAGTTCAGTTTCTCTTTTCCGTTCTTTATATGCCTTGCCATTATCCATGCCATTGGCTGAATATTTGAATACCACGGGTAAGCTGTGTTGTTGCTGTGGCAATCGTAACAGGCATTTTGTAAAATGATTTTTACGTTGGTTGGCACTGAATAAAATTTTGTAAAGTCTATTGGCAATACCTGCCCACTTTTATTGTGGGCGGGTTGAAAAAACTGAATTGCAATGAATGCAAGCAACAGCACTAATAGTATTTTCTTTATCCTGCTCATAGCTACTTGATGGTTTCTTTTACAGAACCGCAATCAGGCATTTTGCTGCCTAAGTATGGATTTTTGATTTCCTTTACTTCGCTTATCCATGTTGCACCTTTGCCATCGTTAGCCATTGGGCAAAAATCTTTGTACAGTGTTTGCCCACCATTGCCAAAGTTTTTTATAATGTCAGTCATATCCTTGCTCATCATTACAAAATGCTCTCTCTGGTGTTCTATTTTGCCTACATTTGCCCCTATATGTTCAGCATGTTCTTTTAGGTCATCGGCTATATCCATATAGCTTTTCGTCTGTTCTGCTGAAAGGCTTTTTATATCAACAGTTGCCAATGTTGCAACTATTGCATTACCTGCTGCGGCTGCGTCTTTTCCATTGTCTTTTGCCAAAGCATTTTTTAATTGCAGGTACCCTGCAATTATTTCTTTGGCAGGGAATGCTACCGTGCTACCTGCTGTTGCAGTTTGTGTAGCTGCGGTATTTGTTGTTGCAGGCTGCTGTGTAGTCAATGATGTGTCTTTACTTTCTGTATTTTGTTTTGTTTCTGTTGTTTTGGTGTTGCCGCTATTGCAGGCTGCTAGAGTTGTGGCAGCTATAACTAAGCCAATGATTATATTTTTCATTTTCTATTTGTTTTAAAAATTCCTTTAGCCCCCATGTGATGAAAGGCAGTGAGTAGGTGAATAAATTATAAGGTTGTTTTTACACTACCGCAGGTAAGCATCGCATTTCCATAATATGGATTTTTGATTGCTTTATCATTGCTTAACCATGATGCTTTTTTCATGGGGCAATACTGTTGGTAAATGGGGTCGGGAGAAAGTTTTACCTTTTGTGCCAGTTCAAACATTTTGTTTGACAGGGTTGCAAACTTTTCCCTTTGCAGTTTGATGTCTGTTGATTGGGCAATGGCATTGGCATCAGACAATAAAATATTCGCAGTGCTTTGGTTTACAGTTTGTTTATCTGTGCCGTTTATGGCTTTTGCCAATTCCCCTGCACTTGCTGCGGCATTGGTTGCATTGCCTTTTACCATGTTATCTTTTAATTGGTAGTAGGAAGTGAGTAATTGCGAAGGTTGTGCTTTTATACTGTCTTGTGCAAAACTGTTTTTAGTAAATGCTGTTGCTATTAAAGCAAGCATTAGAAATATTTTTTTCATTTTGATTTAATTTTTATGTTGAATACAATAGTTACGGGCATAAGAATACCCTTCATGTTGAAAAACATAAAATCAAATCATATCTGAAAGCTCTGGATTGCTATGCGTATGTCGGGGATGGGTGGATGATGTCCACGAACAAAATATTTGTTGGAAGTATTTGCCTGTGAAGGGTAAGGAAAATTGATGTTATAATACGTTGCAATAAATGCAGTAAAAAATGCTGGGCTGAAAAGTTTTGCAGGTTGGGGAACCGCCTTATCTGCCTGGGAAAGTTTTACTACCTTATCAGTACAGCAATCATCTTTGTCACCTTTGTGGGAATGTTTGTGTTTTGCTTCTTCGTGATGGTGTTTCTTGCCATTTTCATGAACATGAACTTTTGTTGCTTCTTCTTCGTGGTGGTGAGTTGTATTAAAATCCATATTCACGCCAATAGCACACGCAAAGCCTACAAACATATTCAGGCTGAATACGATCAACAGGAAAGCCCCTTTTAGCTGTATGGGAAGTGTTTTTTTCATTAACTGCTGTTACAAATATACATTTTTTTAAAAACTCCTTAAATTCAGGCTAAATAGATGGTTAGTAACATGCCTGCACTCATTATTATCATCAAAGCATCTTCGATAATGGTTATGGTACTCATGGGTAAATTAAATACATCCCCCAAACAGGCACATTTAATTTTACGATTGTTTAATACACTTTGCAATACCCCAATAATGCTTACCGTCATTACCACAAGGGTAACTGTATTGGTAATAATAGGATTAAAGCCTGTAAGAAATGCAATGCCCAATGCCAATTCAATTAAGGCATAAACATAGCCCCAGCCGTTCCATTTCTTTGCCACAATATCATACATGCTGTAACTCTCCGCAAACCCTTTCAGGTTAAGCAATTTGAAAAATGAAAATACCAGGAAGAAACCTGCCATAAAATGATTCATCCATCGCATCCAGGCAAATTTATCCTGCATATACTCAACTAACAAAGTAATACCAATAACGTATCCAAATATTAGCAGAATAGGTTTATAAATTTTAATCCATGATTTTCTTTCTTCGTCCGCAACAATAGGAGCTACAATTTGCTGCCTGTGTAAAGCCTCTGATAATTGATATTTTGGATAATCTTTCAATACTTCTTTTAAATCATTTGTTGCAATGTGCTTGTCCATACCAATTGCGGCTTCGCCTTTTGTTAAATCAATGGTTACAATTTTAACGCCGGAAACTTTTGATAGTAACTCTTGCACTTTTGCCTGGCAAGCGCCGCAGGTCATTCCCGAAATATTATACGTTTGTGTCATAATATATTTTTATGTCACAAAGGTACCATACACCCAGCCAAGCCATTTACAGAATCGTGGAAAGGGTTTATACAATTTTGGTTAGCCTTTCATAAAAGGATTGACTTTAAAGTCGGCATATGCAATTGCATTTTACCTGTAAAGCATCAATAAAAAAAGAGTATTGAAAATATATAATTTCCAATACTCTTTCAATTAGCTTTTTTAATTTATTCTAATTGTCCCCTTTTACTAAATCCATATTGCATTTAGAACACTTTCCGGGCTTATCGCTTGCCACATCTGCGTGCGTTGGGCAAGTGTATAATTTCATTACTTCTCTTTTCATTTTCTCCTTGGGAGAAAGGCTAAGGTCTTCTCCGCACTTAGTACACTTGCCGGGCTTATTACTGGTTACTTGGGTATGTGTTGCACAGGAATAAGAATTGGGACTTACTACTTTTACTTTCAGGTTCATGTTGCATTTAGAACATTTACCAGCTTTATTACTGGTAACATCCGGATGCATGGGACAAGTATAGAGTTTCATTACATCCGCTTTCATTTTCTCTTTGGGAGAAAGATTCAAATCCATTCCACATTTAGAACATTTACCTGGCTTATCGCTTACTTCGTCCGGGTGCATGGAGCATGAATAAGTGGCTAGCACAGTGCCCCCTTTATTTGCTTCGGAATTTGCTTTTGCCTTTTGTGCAAAAGTGGCAAAGCTTGTAGTTATTGCGATTAGAAGAATGATTATTTTTTTCATTTTGATTTAATTTTATATTGATGAAATGATTAAGATTGTTTTCTTTGATAATGGCAGCAATTGGGTAGTACCTGGTATGTCGCATCATCAGTTCTGTACTTTTCTGTATCATTACCAGCAGCAGCTATTTTCTTTTGGGCATTATCAGCTGCGTCTTTCTTAAAAACGCTGTACTTTAACTCAAGTACCTGTGTGTACTCATCCCAAATAGCAGACTTCACGCCATCAACAGTATAGGCTGCTTTTTCAATACGCCGCTTATCCATATTGCATGTACCAGATACATTAATGGCTTGCGTCTTGATACCAATGCTTCTTTGTGTTTTATCACTTTGTGCGTTTACCGATTGAGTTGTTATGAATGCAATCACGATTGCAAACAATATTTTTATCGTTTTCATTATAATTATTTTATTTTTTATAAAGTAGAATATTAATTTAGTGCATAGGACACCAGCATTGCAAGGCCGAATAGCCTTAATGATTCAGGAAAGAAAACAAAATCAAATACGGTAAACGCAGTAAAGAATATAAACAGGTACACCCTGATGTAGTGGCGGCTCATGGCTTGTATTGGTGATAAACACCGGCTCACTTGCCTGCATTCTTACCTCAAAAGAAGGAGAAAATAATTGTAGATCAGTAAAATGCTTTACAGGAATGTTTATAGTATCGGCTGTAACATGACTATCTTTTACTTTCAAACTTTTAAACTCTGTCTTACAGCAACCAGTCGTAACATCTGCCTTACTATCTTTATCTTTTGATTCCTGTTGAACAAAAGCAATATCAGTTGATTTGAGTTTACCGCAACAATAAAACTGCTTTACACCAATTGCAAATGTTGAAGCTGCGTAGATAAGTGTAAGTAGTATGATAGCAATTCTTTTCATCTGATGTCACAAAGGTACAACTCCTACATAATCCTTGTTACATGATTATGGCTAATATTTACATGATTTTGGTCACCTTAAATTGAATCTATACTTTTCCTGAGAGAGCCGCCTACGTTTTTAAAATGGCTTGGTGTAAGCCCGGTTATCTTTTTAAACTGTGCTGAAAGGTGCGCCACACTGCTGTATCCTAAATGATATGCAATTTCACTAAAGTTCATTTCATTATAAGCAATCATTTCTTTAGCTTTCTCAATTTTTTGGTTGATGATATATTTTTCAATGGTTATGCCTTCCACATTCGAAAATAAGCCACTTAAATAGCTGTAATCTTTATTGAGCTTTTTGGATAGTATTTCAGAAAAGTTTCGCTGTTCATCAACTGGCTGATAATGGATTTGGTTAACAACAATATTCTTTATTTTTTCAATCAATTGCTTCTTGCTATCATCCAATACTTCAAAACCTATATTAGCAAGACTGGTCTTTAACTGTGCTAATTGCTTTACTGTAGGTGCTTTCTTTAATTGCAGTTCACCCAATATAATAGCATCAAAAGCAAGATTAAGTTTTTCCAACTCCTGCTTCACCACTAAAATACATCGGTTGCAAACCATATTTTTTATGTACACTTTGTTCATTGTTATTAAAGATAGCATGTCTCTAGCGAAACGGGAAATAGATAATGTCAAAATATTAATAGCAAATTGACCTTGCTTATTTAAATATAGAGGGCCATAAATATGATGGTAACATTGCAAAATTGTTTAAAATAAATTCTGCTTTGCAGGTTAATCCTTTAAACAGCCCAGAGAAGCTAAAATTCTACAAGCTATTACGAAGTTATTCATTTGAAAAAATTAACTTTATAATAATTTTAATCCCTGGTAATTCCCATACAATCCGGCTATAAGCTTGAAAATTTGATTAGTATGAGTATAGAACTTACTTTATCGAATGATTCAGTACTGGAGTTCCAGCCGGGACTTCCGCCAGATTATAATGGACCTTTTCTTAGAGGTTCAACCGCTGTATCGGCAAAGACAAATCTTGCAGACATTGTACTGCAACAATTGACCGGAATAAACTACTATATTAGATTAAGTACAGGCAGAATTCTTAAAAAGATTTCAGCAAAAGGATGGGCTGAACAATATGGGCTATACAGTAATTTCATACTAAAAAATGACGCAAGGAAAGAATTAAACAGCATTGGAAAATTTCACCTAAGAAAAGATCAATACATCTGTTACCTGACCAAAGAAACCAATTGCAGCGTGTTATTTGGAAAGAATGAAGATTTTAGTACAATTGACTTTTTTTATTCGCCTCAATTACTCCAGGAGCTGGTTCCGTTCTTTCCAGAACTACAGCAGTTGCTTCAAGACTCACCTCAAACAATACTGAATGGAAAAGGTGGTTGGTCTATTCCTTCAATGAAAGAAATTACCAGCCAGATACTTGATTGTCCTTACGATGAAACAACCAGGCAATTTTACTATGATTTAAAAGTTAGAGAACTCTTATATCAATTGCTTGAAACATCTTTTAAAAGGGATATTAAATCATATCATTTTACGCCTTTTGAAATATCAAGGATTCATGAAGCCCGGGCTATCCTCGAAAAATATATTGATAAAAAACCGCCCTCCATCAGATCGCTTTCAAAACAGGTGGCAATAAATGAGTTTAAACTCAAAACGGGGTTCAGAAAATATTTTCATAGCGGAATATTTGAGTGGCTGATGAATCAAAAAATGCAACATGCCAAACAATTAATTTTAAATACAAATAAGCCTATAAAAGAAATTGCTTCATTAGTTGGGTATCCCCGTACCACCAATTTTATTACAGCCTTCCGCAGACTGTTCGGTATTACCCCTGGCTCTCTGAGGAGGTAATAATACTCTTTGCAAAACTTTTAACCCGCACTGCAAACAACTTACCAAAATATACAACGAAAGAATGTCAGAGCTTTGTTCTTCATTTCAAACCTGCTATGAAGAAAGTTGAAATAATAAATAATTTAACCTGTTATCTTCTGATATTTTTATTTACTTATACCGGATTAACAAAGTTGATTGATCACTCTATTTTCAAGTCTTCCATTTTGCAATCTCCAATTATAAGAGATTATGCAACAGTAATTTCCTGGTTAATTCCGCTACTTGAACTTGCAGTAGTGGTTATGCTGGTAGTCGGTAAATACAGACAAAAAGGGCTTCTATTTTCTTTATTACTAATGATAATCTTTACTATTTACATTACTTATATGATTTTATTTATTCCAAATCTCCCATGCTCATGCGGTGGAGTTTTAAAAGAATTATCATGGAATAATCATTTACTCTTTAACAGCATTTTTATTTTACTCATACTTGTTTCTTTACTTTCTTATTCCAAGCATAAACTTTTTATTGCAATAAACAGGATAAGCCGAAAACCTGTATAAAATAGTAGGCTAATTTTTTAATTTAAAATTTTATTTATGAAAAAGTATCTGGGAATTTTTGCTATTATGCTGGCGATTGCCGCTTCAGCCTTTACTGTTAAGCATAAAGATGCAAAGCTTGCAGGCAGCAGTTATACCTATAATCTGTATGGCCTGCCAGGTCAAAACAATTCCTCAAATCTCAACAATCCTGCAAACTACACTTTCGTAGGTACCAGCTCTTTATCATGCAGCGGAGTCATTAATCGTTGTGGTGTTGAAGATGCTACTGACGATGGATTTGGGCATCCTGATTTTACTAAATCTTATACCATACGGGTAAGGAATTAGTGAGGGAAAGAAGCCAGTTACTGTTTGGGATTACTGGCTTCTTTTATTATTTTGAATCAATCACAAGCATTTTTATATTTCTTTGGCGCTGCTCCAATATAAAACCATTTTTCGATAACTCTTGTTTCAATATTAGTATATCTGTAAAAGAGTTTTTCAGCTTTAGATTAATATTTGATGAGTAGTTTGTTTCATCAATAACTGGTGAACTTTTAAAAAGCGTAAGATCATTCAGGCTCTCAATTAAAGTAGAGACTGGCATATTCTCTAGAATGAAAGATGTATCAGTATACTCAAATAGTTTTTTAGTGTTTCCTGATTTGACAAGGGCATAATTATCGTTCGTTTTAAGTACATAACAGCTAACTTCTTTCATTTCCACTTTTACTGAAAAAGCAAAGAACTTCAGTACGTCATTTTGCAAATATTGATAAGCCAGGCTATCAATATTCCCATTCCATTTGGATTCATAGCACACAAGATTATTTTCAGCCCAATTGTTCTGATTGTCGAACTCCGAAGGCTTGCTCAAATATTTATCTGTTGGGGTTAAATTAAAGATAACCCGGTTATCATTTTTAAACTCAGAATTAACAAGCGAATTGCCAAATGCCATTTTGTATAAGTCAATTAAGGGAGTATTAACGAATTTAAATCCGATTTTTTTATTTGCACTATCCTTAAACATTGACCAGGTGGTAGATTCATTTTCCTCGATTTTTGTCATGCCAATAGAATAGCCGATTATATATCTTTGAAGCCTTCCATCTCCTTCTTTTAAAAGATCAGAGTTGGAGTTAAAATCTATTACTTCATTTTTAACATGCAGATTTAGATCTTTTCCATCCAGAACCTTTGAGATATTTTCCTCAATAGTACTAATTCCATCAGTAATGAATTGTATGGCTCCGCCGGGTTTAATCCAAATGTGGTGAGGTACGGTAACGTGCGGAAACATACTATTCAAAATGCTATCATTTGAAATTATGGGTAACGAGGGCAACTGAACTCTCTTAAATAACTTTGTTAGACTTTCGTCGGAATCGCTTGTTACCAGCAATATCTTTATCTTGTCTCCAAACTTCTTTTGGAGGTTCTCCATTTTAGGAAAGGCACTAATACAAGCATGACACCATTTGTTCCAAAAGTCAAGGATGATAAGTTTGTCTTTAAATTCACCTAGTGATATTGAGCTACCTGGTCGATTGAATATGTGTGTAAGAGAAAGGGGAGGAAGCGTGTCGCCAATATTCAACCTTTTGTTTTTTTGCGAATAGGTTACCAATGGAATTATAAATAATACCATCAGGCGCATTATTTTATGTGCCATAAAAATAAAATGATTATTTAGTCAGTAATTAATCTGGAAATTTTAATATCCGGGGTTCTGCAATAGTGTTGGGTTTAAATTAATTTCCTGTTGTGGAATAGGCCATAAAGTATCTGTTAACTGCCAGGTAGATGTTTTCAGTGGCGATAAAATATCATCAGCCCGACCTGTTCTTTTTATATCATACCAGCGGTGAGCCCATTCACAGAAAAGTTCAGAACGCCTTTCATGTTCAATGGCCAACTTCAGGGATGATATATCGTTCGCTAATGTGTTGCCAAGCCCGGCACGGGCTCTGATAATATTAATATCGGATATAGCATCAAGAAGTTTATTTTGATTTATTGCTGCCTCTGCTCTAATAAGATACATTTCGGCTATTCTGAATACCATGTAATATTCTGTCAATGATGCACCATTGGGTATTTTATATTTATAAGGAAAATACAAAGTATCATTATTAAAAACCCTAAACTTTATCCAGGAAACTTTTCTGTTGTCACCATTTTCAAATGAATTACGTAAACCAGAACTTACAAGATATGTGGGAATTGAGAAAGGGCTTGCAGGTAAAATCTCCAAACCTTCATAAGTATTAAATCCCGGGCGAACGGGTTTCAGTTGCCAAATTGCTTCAGTACTGCCATTAAGAAAAACATTATTTAAATCATTTTCTAATGCATATAAACCTGAATTGATAACAGCATTAGCTTCCGATTCTGCTTGCTGCCAGCGGCTTGTGTATAGGTAGCAACGAGATAGCAATGCTGCTGCAGTCCACTTATTAGGCCTTACCCTTTCTGCGGAAACATACTGAGTACTTAGTAATATTTTAGCTTCATTAAGGTCATTAATTATTTGGGAATAAATTTCTGTAATTGCGGTTCTTGGGGCGGTTGCAGCGGTCTGATATTTGGTGGAAGTTATGAGGGGAACATCACCTAATAAATTTATTAAGTGAAAATAGCAGAACGCTCTTATAAATTTCGCCTCTCCAGCCAATTGATTTTTCAGTGAGGCAGATAATGCCTGTGACTGCGATAATTTTTCTAATGCAAGGTTTGCTGAATAAATATATTTATAAGCAGGCTTCCAAAATGAATTGTCAATATTTATATGATTGGCCTGGGTAATTTCATTTTTAGTAAACTCGTCCTTTAAACCCGGCGTATAATAATATAGTTCATCAGCCGAGAGTCCACCATATAATGTAACGGCAGAGTTAGAGAAAAGGTTTCTGTTAGTGAGCATTTCGCTATAAATACCGGTAATTGCACTGGTTGCAGTTGAACTATCGGTAAAAACCTTATCGCTATTAAGCTGATCATTAGGGTCTTCTACTTCAATAAATTTTTTACAAGAAGTTGATACTAACCCTAACATCATAATCAGCAAGGTGCAAAGGTTTATATGTGTGTATTTTGATTTCATTTTATACATTTTAAAAATTAACCTGGGTGCCAATGGTAATCATTCTTAGTGGAGGTAGTGATGATAAAGACTGACTTTCCGGATCATGCCCCTTGTACTTAGTAATTGTAAAAAGATTTTGCATGTGCAGAAAGACTTTCCAGCTAACCGCATTCATTTTTTTCATCCAGTTAACAGGAATATTATAGGATAACGAAACATTTTTTATCCTGATGTACGATGCATCTGTAAGTATTGCATCAGACCGACTAATGTTGTTTGTTGCGGCAGAAGCAAGGCTTGTAAAATCCTGTGAATACTGCTGATAGGGTGCTATGTCACCCGGCTTTCTCCAACGGTTTAAAATATACGCTGGTTGATTTTGAATAGCACCTAAAAATCCGGAATAAGAATATACAGCATCACGGCCAAGCTGCTTTCTAAATTCCAGCAATATATTTAGCTGTAAGCCTTTATAGCTAAAAGAATTATTTAAGCCACCGAAGTACCTGGGGTCAGTAGTGCCTAAATAATCGAAATCATCATTGTCAATTTTTCCATCTTTATTCAAATCCTCGAATTGATAAATACCAGTTTGCACATCTACTCCGGTAAAATGCAATCCTCTAAAAGAATTTAATGATTTACCAATAACATAGCTGGATGCATAACTGCTGTTTGCCAACCCTGGAAACGAAATCAATTTATTTCGATTATGTGATATATTCAGGGCAGAATTCCACTGGAAATTCTTGTTTTTTATGATCGTTGCATTAATAGCAATCTCATAACCTTTATTTTGAACCACTCCCGGAAAATTAAGAAGCACATCAGTAAAACCTGTTTGTGTTGGCAAACTATATCGTATGATTTGGTTATCACTTTTATTTTTATAGTAGTTTAAGTTAACGGTTAACTTATCTTCAAAAAACCCCAATTCTGCTGCCAATTCAAACTTCTTATTTTCCTCCCAACTGTAGTCTGAGTTAAATAGTCTTGATGCACTTAGTCCCGGCTGTCCATCGTAAGCAAAAATTGTCCCTCTGTAAGAATCAAGATATTGATAGTTTCCTATCTGATCATTACCGGTTGTTCCATAACTACCCCTTAATTTGCCAAAGCTTAGAAAAGGCAGCGATTTTTGTATAAATAATTCTTTAGAAAATACCCAAGCTGCACCTACTGCTCCAAAAGTTGCAAACCGGTTATCCGGGCCAAATCTTGAAGAGCCGTCCCTCCGGCCTGTAATATTTAAAAGGTATTTATTGTCCCAATCAATACCTACTCTTCCAAAAAAGGCGGAATAATTATATTGCGCTTTTGAGTTGGTAGCAGTTATGTATGGTGCTGCGGCAATTGATTCTAACAGCTCATCATTGGTATATCCATCCCCGGTAATTAATTTTCTTTCCGATTCGGATTTTTGCCAAGTAGATCCTGCAAGTACTTCTGTTCGCAATTTTGTCTTCAAGCTAAACTTGTAAGAAATCTGCGGTTCAATTATCCATGTTCTTATAAAATTATCTCCGAATGCAGCCGAACCGTTTGGTGCATAAGCTGGGTCTTGTGCAGACATGGGAGATAAGTTTCTTTCATCTACACTTACCTTATTGTATCCAAAATTTGCCTTTATTTCAAGAGTATTTATAGGCTTATAAGAGATAATGCTGTTTGCCGTTAAACGGTCCGTAGCTATTTCGCTCTTTTGCGTAAGCAATGCCAAAGGATTCCCTACTGAATAATCCGCCTCCCTCCATACAAAGTTGCCTGCTGCATCTTTTAAAGGATAACTATTAGGAGGCATGTTAATATAAGTAGTAAGGTCTAAAGCAGGCAGCAGGCTATTTTCATTACTGTAGCTGGTAATAAAATTTAGATTCAGCTTATTGTTGTAACTTTTATGATTAATATTTATATCTGCTGTAGTTTTTTTATTTCCAAAATTGCCGGGGAAAACTGTAGTCTCCCTATAGTAGCCTGTCCCGATTGAAAATTTAGTGAGTTGAGTTCCTCCGGAATAACGTAACTGTGCGTTGTAAGTTTGTGCTGTGCCCCCAATAAATTCTTTCTTCCAATCTGTATATCTGTTTTGATCCCATGAAACTAAATCCGGAGCATTATTATTTAAGGGAGTGGCAGCATCATTTAAAAAAGCTTCTTTACGCATTTCAAGATATTCTTGCGTATTCATAAATTCCATGGTTCTTGCAACTCTGCCCCAGCCACGGGCAATGTTTACTGAAAGTGAATTTCTTGCTTCCTTATTTTTCTTTGTTGTAATAAGTATAACACCGTTTGAACCTCTTGATCCGTAAATGGCTGTAGCATCAGCATCCTTTAAAATTTCTATGCTTTCAATATCATTGGGGTCAAGGGAATTAAAAGGGCTATTGGCAAGGATACCATTTAACTGAGTTAGTGCTTCATTATCAGATAAAAAAGGTACCCCATCAATAATGAATAAAGGACTGTTACCATTTTGAATTGAATTTTGCCCTCTTATCAATGCAGTAAATCTTGAGCCGGGTAACCCATTTTTTTGTGTTATCAGCAAGCCCGGCACAAGGCCTTCCAAAGCTATAATTGGATTGGATACCGGCTGATTAGTTATTTGTGTTCCGTTAATCTTAACAACGCTTCCTGTATTTAATTTCTTAGAAGTTGTATAATATCCTTTCACTACAGTTTCTTCAAGACTATTGACAGCAAGCCGCAATGTTATGAGAAGAAAACGCTGCTTATCTATTGCAACCTCTTCCTTGTAAAACCCCACTCTGGAAATGGTAAGTATATCATCATCATGTACACCAGTAAGAATAAAATCACCCTGGTTATTTGTAGACACGCCACGGTTTGATTTTTTTGCGATAACGGTAGTGCCTGCCAAAGGTTCACCAGTTTCATTTACAATACGGCCCCTGATATCTATTAAGGAATCGGATTTGGGAAAAGGTTGATTGAGTTTATTTTTAGTTTGAACAACAACATAATTTCCTTCAATAATAAATGAAAGTGGTTGATTGTTGAAACAGATAGATAGTACTTCTTTTAATTCTGCTTTTACAACATTGCAGGTTACAGGCAGGCTGTTTTTTAGTTGATCCCTTGTGTAAACGAAGGAGAATCCGGTTTGTCTTTTTACTTCTTTAAATACTTTTTCCAGTGCTGTATTTTTCACAGAAAGAGTAACCGTTTGGCCGTACCCTGTTGCCGAAACCTGCAGGCAGGCAACCACTGTTAAAAGGATTAAAAGTTTCATAGGCAATAGGTACTTTAATCTTGGCAAAACAATATTTAATTGCATAGATTTGTATTGTTTGGGTTTCTAAATTCAGTTGATAGCTCAGTTGATAATAGGGTTAACCCAAACGCCGCCGGCAGTGCTAGTAACACTTCCGGCTTTTGTTTGCAATAACCCGGTTCATTTAATCGTCAGGGTAGTACATAAATAATGTTGTTTTCAGTTTTAAAATGAACGTAGCCATTCAGTTCAAGTAATTTCAGCACTTTCGCCAAAGGCTCTTTTCGTAATATTGTTGCGTTGAATAATTGTTTTATGTTGGCTTTATAAATAATTTTTGCATCGTACCATCTTTCAAGCTGCATCATGATTGCTTCTATGGAAGCATCGTGAAAAACAAACAGCCCATTCTTCCATCCTGTAATCTCTTCTGCATCCAAAACCTTGTCTTTTGTTATTTCCTTATTTTTTATCAAAGCTTGTGTGCCGGGCTCCAGCTTGATAGCATTAATTGCATTTGAAACGGTTACGCTGCCTTCCAGTAATGTTACCTGCTGCTCTTTTTCGTTTTGATAAGCATTGATATTAAAATGAGTTCCCGTTACCACCACATCCGTACTATCCTTTATCGATACTCTAAAAGGTTGTGCAGGGTTTTTGGCCACTTCAAAATATGCTTCCCCGGTTATTATTACTTTACGTTCGTTGCCACTAAAAGCCGGAGGGTATTTTATTGTACTTGCAGCATTCAGCCATACTTTGGTGCCATCAGGTAGTGTAACCTGGTACTGGCCACCCACCGGTGTGGAGAGTGTATGAAGGGCAGCAGTATTAGTAATACTGCTATCGTTTACATACACCAATTCTCCATCAGCGGTTTTGTTCACATGAGCGCCTGAAGCATCTTCTATTACCCCGGTTTTAGCATAGGTTAAATCAATTATTTTTCCATCTGCAAGTGTTAGGGTGGCCCGGTTAGCACCCGGTTTAAGCAAAGTGGTATCAGTGGTAACAATATCTTCAACATAACCTGGTTTACTGGCCGTATATCTATAAACAAAAAACACACCAAGCAGCAATATCACAGAGGCTGCTGCAAGCCAAATATATCTGCGGTAAATTTTTTGAGGAGGCACTTTAAATGCCCCTCTTTTCTGCATGGCCTGGTATGATTGTTCGGTCTGCGCTTTGTCCATCCATTCAAGGTTGGCGGTAATATTTCTTTCATCCGTCAGCTCTTCAAATAGCTTCATGTTGTGGTCACTTTCATTTACCCAGTTATCCAGTTCATCATGCTCTTTTTCTGACAGCGTATTTCTTATAAAACCCGCTATCAGGTAAGCAGTGCGGTGGGCTGCTTTATCCATATCATTGTAGGGATGCTCTTTCATACCATTAAGTTAAACTAAGTATCAATAAATAAGAAGGGAAAAAATTACAAAAAGGTTTACAAACCCGGTAAGAATATTTTAACCAAAAGATAAAATACCCATAACATTGGCCTTGAAATAATTTTTCTTAAAGCCTGAAGGCCTCTTGTTTTTTGGGTTTTAACGGTGCTTGGGTGCAGGTTAAGTTCTTTGGAAATTTGGCCGGTAGTTTTACCTTCCAGGTAGTGCATAATAACAACCTTACGGCTGGCAGGGGAGAGGTCTTTTAAGGCTGCATGAATAAGCCGGTACACTTCGTTGCGTACCATATTATCAAAAGGCGTTTCTGTATTAATTTCCGGTAAAAGTTGCCTGTAACTTTTGGTTCTTTTATGTTCACTTGAAATAGCCTTAATACTATCCCTGTGTACAATTTTATACAAGTAAGCTTTTATGCCAGCATAGCTATTCAGTTTGTAGTGCATTCTCCAAACCTTTACAAATGCTTCTGAAGCTATTTCTTCTGCGATGGGACGATTTTGTGTTGATTGAAAGGAGTAATGGGCAAGAGCAGGAAAAAACTCATGGTAAAAGAATGACAAGGCCCTCTCATTTCCTTCTTGAAATAATAAAGCATAATATTTTCCATTATCGTTTTGTTCCTGCCGCATAGAAAATTTTCTTGTTCTAAATGCGGAGTCATTGAAAGTGGAGTTATGCTTCGTGTCACATAAAAATAAAAAGACGTGGAACTCCACTTACCGGTTTGGAGGCCCTCGGAGAGCCCATGGACACAATAAGGGAGCCCACGCCTAAACGTGAGCTCTTGCCTATTGTCTCATGTCCATTGAAAATTTCCGAGGTTTCCAAACAGAGACTCAAAGCGAAAGCTTCAAATAATTTTAGTCGAAATGAAGGTTCGCAATATATCTATTCGCTTATAAAAGCGTGCAATTAGATACTAAAAGTAAGTTTTTATTTACATTATGTTACTTTTTAAGTACATAATTTTTATGTGATGCTAACTTTTGGTGAATAACAATAAGATGGCTTCAGAAGAAAATAAAAATTCATTTAAAGGAGTAAAATCGATGTTCCTTGCCGGGAGTGTTTCTAAGATGAAAGATATAGAGGACTTGTACCCAACAAATATTGCGAAAGCTTTAAAGATCAATCACAGTCGATATATTGAAAAATTACGTAACCCAGGAAAATTTACATTTGAACATATTTGGCAACTTTCTAAACTTTTGGAGATTGACATGCAGTTGATAATTGATATTATTAGAAAGGAACTTCAATCTAATACGACGGTTAGTAAAAAGAAGTCTCTTTAAATTTCTACTTTGTTGTAAATCACGAAGCTTTTTATTTTTTCTGACAACACATTTAATTTAAATTTGAAGAAGAGAAAAAATAATTTAATCTTCTAATTTTCATGAAAGTATTTGAAGAACAGGTTCAAAAGTATGTGCGGTTATCTGGTAACGAGATTATCATTTTCCCTAAGTCGCTTGAGCATTTGGCATTCAAACATCTTAACCCGGTTACTGCCGGTTCGTGCATTATAGACGCTAAGAAAAAGAAAGTGCATTGTTTTGGACTAAGCATTACACTTCACCTGCAAGCCGATGAGAAAGAAGACACAAGGCTTGCTACCTTACAAATATTTGGCGAGAAGTAACAATTTGTCGTGATTTAAAACAAATTAACAAATTTATTTTTATTGATAATCAGTTTATTATGAAATTATTTGCATGAATTTTAAATTAAAATTTATTTATTTACTCAAAAATTATTTGTACTTTTGTGTAGTAAATAAACAGCCATGCGTCAGCTACATCAATTAAAAAGTCAGTTAAAACCAGGTGAGGTCTATCGCCGTACCGAGTTGGGCAATTGGTCTAAATCGGTTGACAGACACTTGGGGCAATTGGTACAGGAAGGGACGTTACAAAAACTGTCTCAGGGATTGTATTATTTTCCAAAAGAGAGCGCCTTTGGCAAAACACCACCGGATGAGAACATACTGGTGGAAAGCTTTTTAAAAGACAATCGTTTTTTACTTACTTCACCCAATGCATACAACAGCCTTGGCGTGGGTACTACTCAATTGTATAATGTAAGAAACGTGTACAATCATAAACGGCATGGCGAATTTAAACTGGGTAATAAAACATTTCATTTTCAAATAAAGCCTCATTTTCCTAAAAAAGTAACACCTGAATTTTTACTGGTTGATTTAGTAAATAACCTTCACACACTGGCAGAGGATAGCGGGGAAGTGATGAAAAAGGTAACCGAAAAGGTTGCTGCAATGGATAAGAAAAAATTAAAGCATTCAGTAACTGAGTATGGAAACGTAAAAACGAAGAAACTATTTTCGCCATTACTTCAACCGCATACTGTATAAGATGGCAACTGGTTATTTGCATAATCATAAAGACTTTCCTGATCTGCTGAATATACTGGCGGATAAAAATAATATCCTGCCCGGACTTATTGAGAAAGACTACTGGATAATGCATGTGCTGTATGGCTTGAAGAAGCAGGGATTAGATTTTGAACTCAAAGGAGGAACCTCTTTATCAAAAGGGTACAAGATAATCGACCGCTTTTCTGAGGATATAGACATACACATTAAGCCGCCAGCAACATTAGACGTGGAAGAAAACCCGGCCAAAACCAAGACAAGTCATATTGAATCAAGGAAAAAATACTATGACTGGCTTGCAGGAAATATAAACATTGATGGCATTGTTTCAATAAAAAGAGATACTGCATTTGATGATGAGGCTTACTACCGCAGTGGTGGTATCCGCCTTTTGTATGAAAGCAAGACAGAAAGTATAGAGGGGGTGAAAGAAGGCATATTGCTGGAAGCAGGATTTGATACTGTAACACCCAATACCAATGTTACCATAAGTTCCTGGGCATTAGATGAAGCTGCAGGTAACAGTGCTGTTGAAATGATTGATAATAGGGCAGTGGATATTACCTGCTACCATCCCGGTTATACTTTTGTAGAAAAACTACAAACCATAGCCACCAAATTTCGGCAAGAGCAAGAAGACAAACAGGAAAGACCTAATTATATGCGGCAGTATTATGATGTAGCTTGCCTGTTAACTAATGAACAGGTACAACAATTTATAGGCACTGAAGAATATCAAATACATAAAAAGAAAAGATTTCCTTCAAAAGACTTTGCCATACCTATTGCTGAAAACGAGGCCTTCCTTTTATCAGATACTACTTTAAGAGACACTTTTAAAAAGCGTTACGAAAAGACTAACAAACTTTACTATAAAGGGCAACTACCTTTCGATGAAATAATAAGTACTATCCAAATGAATATTGGTAAACTATAGCATCAATTCTATTAGTGACAAAGGATCTCGAATAAAATGCCTCAATTAATCCCGTTTGCAAAACTTCTACATCATTAATCAAACCTTTACTCTCTTAAAAGGTATAAACTTTGGGGAATAAACTTGTTGTGTTAACACATAGCCCGTTTATTCATCCTTAAATAAGTTTGTATGAAAAACAATGGAGCAAGAGAAGCAAAAATTACCACTGACAATTTACGTTTACTATATCCGGCACCTGTCAATGAAGAATCATTGTACAGTGTTTTAACAAAGTGGTCTGTGGTAATATCAGAATATGGGATTGCCATAAATTCAAAAAAAGAAACTGAGGACGGGCTTGCAGAAATGATTGAATTGTCTGCAGTGCTGAAACAGAAATCGAAAGAATTGTTTATTCAATCCATCGTTGGAAAAATTGCGGTACAGGATAAACTTGAATTGACATCTATTGCACAATCTATAATAACCCGCCTGCTTGATCAAATCTTTATAATTGAACAAAGAAAAATTGAGCAAGACGAAAAAATTTCTATAAAAATAATTTCCGAACATGTTAAGGAAGTTTTTGAATTTATAAAAGAGTACTTCTCCAGTTATTTTGATTATACACAGAAAGTACCAACCTATTTGCTGTTGCACTTTAAGGAGTCGCTAAAAGCAAATGCTGAAAGCCTTAAAAAATTGGCAGTTAGTAATGGGATAGAAATGGAAGAGATAGGGGTAATTGTTTCGGAAATAATTGAACAAACCATTACTGAAAAAACTTCAATAAATACCTATAGTCAAATAAACTATTACAAAGATTTATTTCACCAGTTCTTATCAGGAGATGGCACACTTACTTGTTCTTTTATCAGGGACACACTTTATAAATTCAATTACAATAGCGAAAGCTTCATTCTTAATGAATATGAAAGGTTGAATAAGGCCAGCAGTCAGCTTCATTCTATCAAGGAAAAAATCGCCTTGCTTTCATACGAACTTAAAAAAGTTAACCAGTTTTTAAGCACTTCAAAAAATGCATTCCTGCAATATCTTCCGTCGGTAAAAGAACAAGTTGGAAACTGGATCATTGAAGAAATCAGATTTTTAGAAAAAGGAATACTTCCCATTGAATATGCCAATACATTGAGCGAACATGATAATAAAATACACACTTCGCTTTCGGTAGCCAAATTGGCTGTTATTATCAGGCTATTAGTGGTTGATAAGATCATAATTAACAGAACCGTCGCACCTATGCTACGGATTGTTGGAAAGACTTTTTCTACATTGCAAAAAGACGATATTTCAGTCGGAAGCCTGGAAACTAAGTATCATGCACCGGATAAGGCCACAATTAATGCTGTGAAGGATATGCTGTTTAAATGGATTAATATTTTGGGTAAGCTATAATGCTAGTTCTGAAGTCTATATTTCTTAATTAAGTCTACTGCTAAAAGGTAAGCTGCTTCATATTTTTCCGGCGAATTTAATTTAAGATTATACAACGCCTCTTCATGCTCCTTTTCACTCAATTTATAATCCTCAATCCCAAATCTTGCAGCGATTTCAGCTATTGTTTGAACTCCCCAGGCATCTTCTGCTTTTCCGTCAGGATGAAGGACAAAGCTATGCACATATCCTAATGGGGTATAACCATATAGATTATTAAATCTGGAAGCAATTATTGATGTTGATTTCAATCCCGTTAGCTCTTTTAAAGCGGCGGCAAATGGCACACAGCGGCCAAAAGTAAAATCCGCAGCTTCTTTCGCAGGAATGCAAGGTGATTGTCTTATGGGAAGGCGACTAACAAAATCTTGATTATTTTTCATTAACTCTATGGATTTTTCAATCCTGAGTAAATCTGGTTTTACCCTCAGTGGGAGTTCAAATAACTTTTCTTCTGTGTAATACCTATTTAACAACCCTACCTTTTCACCGCCACGCTTTTTCATCAAAGGTTTTATTACATTATTGACAAATGGGGCAACCCTGGTCTTACCCTGAGCATCATAAATATTATTCCCACTGTCACCTACATAAACACGCAATGATTTCATATTATTTTCATCTTCCTCTGTATCTGAATGACGAAGCCAATCTACATGCAAAAGCCATCCGGTTAACCTGGCAAATGCCACTGCATAGTTGACTCCGTCACTATCATCCCAAGAGCGGATAACATCTTTTGAAAAATAATGGGCATTGTTGTTTCTATCCTTCATCTGAATATTAAGATAATGCTTTATTAACTATAATAATGACTCTAATTGGAAATTAAGCCCATGAAAGAATTCCGGAATGAGAATTATCGATTTGTCAGTCGTTGTCGGTTTTGATTATTTTTTTAGTTATACTTCTCATTTTCAATTTAATTATTAGGGTTGTCCTACCTCATTTACCATGAACGTTTGATGGTTTGGAAAAGTTTTTGCAATTAAATTACTGAAGTCTTTTAATAAGAGAAACAGATTGTGAACAAGAAAAATTAAGAGTCATGTTTAATTCAATTACCTGGGGGCAATACTTTATTGCAGTAGCCCTTTTATTAGTTTGCTACTATTCTTTCGTAGCCCTTCGGTTTTATCGTTGGGAAATTTTGAGCGTTATCGGTATTAAAAAAGTTGAGAATGAAGCCATCGCTATTTCAACAGTAGCCAACTTTAGAAAAGCTTTTGAAAATGAAAACCACGAAGATTACTTACCTAAGCCCGACCTGGAAGTTGATATTTCACCTGTGGTACAATCATTCACCGATGAAATAAAAGCATACCTGCTGGAAGCTGACAATGGTATTGCCAAAGATGACTTACTGCATTCATTACAAGCTATCGTTATCAAATATCCGGTTTTAAAAAGTGTTGACTACAAACCCGAATTGGTTCAATTTATTTTGAATGAATCCAATACAAAATACCCCAACCTGCTTCAGATAAATGAGCTGAAACAATTATTGGCATAATTAAAAAACTAATGCTTCATTGTGCAGTGAGTGATGGGTTAGCAAGTGTGATTGGCACAATGGAGCATTTTTTATTTATTCATTATTTAAAAAGTGTGTTATGAAAAGTGTGAGAAGAACAAAAAAGCAACTGCTTTCATTTGCAGCAACAGGTTGTTTGCTGCTGCTTTCTATTTATGCAAAAGCGCAGGATGGTAATGCTGGCATCAATGAGGCCAATACAAAAGTGAGAAGCTATTTTGCATCGGGCACCAACCTGATGTATGCCGTTGGTGCCATTGTTGGATTAATCGGAGCCATCAAAGTTTATCAGAAATGGAACAGCGGCGACCATGATACGGGCAAAGTAGCGGCAGCCTGGTTTGGCAGTTGTGTATTTTTAGTTATTGTTGCTACCGTAATCCGTTCTTTCTTTGGTGTATAAACTTATCAATTATGCAGGAACAACTTATTCAAAAACTCCATCAATACATCATCACAAACAACCCTGACTTGTTACTAGAGTTACAGGGTGAGAGTAGTGTTACATCATATCTGCATACCAAGATTACCGGTATTGAAGCAATGCTGGAACAATTGCAAACAGATAAAACACCTGAATACATTATTGAAGAAACCTGCCTGGAAGTATTAACCCAGGATTTAAGACCATCGAAATACAATTACATTAAAGACATACTGGAAGAAGACTTTACTAAACAATTTGAACAGTTTAGAGACGATGGTATTTTGACTACTGAAATTATTAACCTGATACAGGAATGCAAACCAGTATTTGAAGATTTAATCTTTTCAGTAGAAAATGAAGACAACCAGTTTATCCGATATGCAATTACGGGACAGATAAGTGAATACCTGGAAGGAAATGGTGAGAATGAAAACGTGAGCAATGGCCTACAACAGTCAACAGAAACTACAGGATAATATTGATGCAATCCGCATTGCACTGGAATGGAAAGAAGGGCAAAACCTTTTACAGGAACAGGTACAGGCATTGCAACGCTATTCCGGTTTTGGCGGATTGAAAGCAGTATTATTCCCTAATGGCTCTAAAGAAGAGTGGGGTAAACTCAATGCATCAAAAGCAGATTTGAAATTATACTCCGGTATTATTGAATTGCACAATCTGCTGCAACAACATTTGAATGAAGTTGAGTATAAAGAAGCCATTGATTCTTTACGTAACAGTATCCTTACTGCTTACTATACACCAACAATCGTTCCTCGAACCCTCTACAATGAATTAAAAAAGCAAGGCATTGAACCTACAAATATCTACGAACCCAGCAGTGGAGCCGGAGTATTTATAACAGGGGCAGTAACTGCTTTTCCTTCATTACAAAATATTACTGCCGTAGAGAAAGATTTTATTTCGGGACGGGTATTGACTGCATTGAGCAGTTCGATACCCGTCCCTGTTTATGTGCAGGTAAATGGATTTGAAAATACATCTAATGAAGAAAATGGAAAGTTTGATTTAATAGTAAGCAATATTCCTTTCGGAAATTTTAGAATACTGGATGAAAAATATCCTGATGAAAATATCTCCGGCAAAATTCATAATTACTTTTTTATAAAAGGGCTTGATAAGATAAAAGAAGGCGGCTTGCTTGCCTATGTTACCACTGATGCCTTCTTAAATAATCCATCTAATAAGGAAGCAAGGGAGTATTTATTCCAGCATTCAAATTTTATCAGCCTTTCTGTGTTGCCGGATAACCTGATGAAGGATACCGGAAACACTGAAGCTCCATCTCATTTATTGATTGTACAAAAAATAACCGGCAAAAAAGATTTAACGACATATGAGCAAAATCTGATTGAAACGACCGAAAAGCAAAATGAGTTTGGGGAATACAATATCAATAGATACATCTCACTTCATCCTGAAATTATTACTGGCAATGAAATAAAGGCCGGTAAAAATCAGTATGGCAGGGCTACTGAAACAATTTGGCAGAATGCTGATATAAATGCTATTAGCGAAAAATTAGCAACAACAATTGAAGAGGGATTAAGAAAACGGTTTAACCTCAAATCATTTCAGCAAGTTGTAAGCAACGAAATAAAACCATCAGGCAAGCAACTTACTTATTTGCCCATGCCTGAAAATATTCCTGATAACAACTCTGTCCAGTTAGGGTTATTTGATGTGGCCCCTGCCACCAATATCAACCGGGCAATGGCATACATCAATCCGCTTGATGCAACAGTGGTTGATAAAAAGACAGCCAGGGTTTTAAATATTATCAGAACAAAAGATAAACCCGAACATGAAGCTATTGTAATGCTTACAGCAAAATCAACTGCCTTTAAACAATATGCTTACAAGCTTTATTCAAACCTTGACGAAATACAGTTTGGTGCCAATTGGATGAGTGCTCCGGGGTTTCATAATGAACTAAAAGGTTTGCCCAATCTTTTAAAAAAATACGGACATGAATTTTACAATGAAGGCGAATCCGTATTTCATATTTCGTTTGGTGATGCAAAAGATGATATTATTCAGGAGCCAAATCCGTACCATAAACAATCTACTTTGATTGTGCATGATAACAGGGTAGGTTTTGTTTCCTTTCTGACAGGAGAAAAAGATAAGCTGCTTTTTATTCCAAGTTTGTACGAGAGAAAAGACCTGGCATTTTATCAGCAGTACACTGCGGTAAGAGATAAATATTTGCTCTTATCAGATAAGGAACTCACGGAGAGAGAAGAATATCCTGAACTAAGAAAAGAACTGAATGAATTGTATGATGCTTTAATCAAAGGTTATGGATTACTCAATTCATCTGTTAACAAGCAACGTATTTTAAAAGATGAGGCGTTTGGCTTAACCATGCTTGCTTCCTTAGAGAGAAAGGAAGGAGAACATTTTGTAAAAGCTGATATTCTTACACAGTCGCTGGTACAAAAGCAGGAAGCATTCACTACTGATAATCCTTTGGAAGCCTTGGCAAAAAGCCTGAATGATAAAGGCAAAGTAGATTTGGAATTTATTGCTGCCTCAACAGATACTACTGATGAAGAAGCAATAGCAACTTTAGGAAATCATATTTACCTGAATCCATCGAGCCTGGTATGGGAAACCGCCGACCAATTACTGAGTGGTAATGTAGTAAGCAAATTAAGAATTGCAGCGGAAGTAGTTAATAGAAACGCTGATAATCCGCAACTGCTACGCAGTATGCAGGTACTGGAAAAAGTGCAGCCTGAAAAAATACCTTTTGAATTATTGGATTTTAACCTTGGTGAAAGATGGATTCCTTTAGACTATTACAGCCGTTTTGCGGCTCATCTTTTTGAACTGAATACAGAAGTAAGCTATTTCGCTTCTGTTGATACATTCAAAGTAAAACTTACCAGCAGCAATGCAAAGACAGACCAGGAATATTCTGTAAATCCAAAAGATGGGAGAAGGATGTATGGAGATAAACTGCTTGAACATGCTTTGGAGAATACAACTCCTTTTTTTACTTACGAAGTTGATTTGGGTGAAAAGAAAATTCGTGTGCCGGATAATGAAGCCATCCAACTGGGGCATCAAAAAGTAGAGAGCATCCGGAATAGTTTTTTAGAGTGGTTGAAAGAATTATCTGCTGACCAAAAGAAAGAACTGGAAAATTTATACAATGATACTTTCAACTGCTATGTGCTGAGAGAATATGATGGCAGCCATTTACAATTTCCTGCTTTGGATAAAAGAAGATTAGGAATAGATGATTTATACAGTTCACAAAAGAATTCGGTTTGGCGTATCATGCAAAACCGTGGGGCGTTGATAGACCATGAAGTAGGCTTGGGCAAAACCTTAACGATGTTGGTAGCTTCTTATGAAATGAAGCGGCTGGGCATTGCAAACAAACCTATGATACTTGCATTGAAAGCCAATGTGAATCAAATTGCAGAAACTTACCGGAAGGCTTACCCCAATGCAAGAATACTGGCACCAAGCGAAAATGATTTTACTCCAGCGAAGCGGTTGCGGCTATTTCATGAAATCAAAAATAATAATTGGGATTGTATTATTCTTACGCATGACCAGTTTGGTAAAATTCCCCAAAGCCCTGAAATACAGCGGCAAATATTTCAGGCAGAATTGGATAATATAGAAAGGGATTTGTACACGCTGAAAGACATGGGTGGCGAAATATCCCGGCGTATGTTGAAAGGGCTTGAAATACGCAAAACAAACCTGGGTGTAAAACTGCAGGAACTGAGAAAAGCTATTGATGAAAAAAAGGATGCCGGGATCAACTTTAAAGAATTAGGTGTTGACCATTTGTTTGTAGATGAAGCTCACAAATTTAAGAACCTCACTTTCACCACCAGGCATGATAGGGTGGCTGGTTTGGGTAATCAGCAGGGAAGCCAGAAAGCATTGAATATGCTGTTTGCAGTAAGAACATTGCAGGATAAGTTTAAAAGCGACCTATGCGTTACTTTTTTGTCTGGCACACCCATCAGCAACAGCCTTACAGAAATGTACTTACTCTTTAAGTATCTCCGGCCAAATGAAATGGAGCGGCAACGGATTGAAAACTTTGATGGCTGGGCTGCAGTTTTTGCAAGGAAGACAGTTGACTTTGAATTTTCTGTCACCAATGAAATTATTGCTAAAGAAAGGTTCCGTCATTTTATTAAAGTACCGGAACTGGCTTTGTTTTATAATGAAATCACAGATTATAAAACAGCGAAACATATTCAATTGGATAAACCTGAACTGAATGAGCAATTGGTAAATATTCCACCCACACCCGACCAGCAGGAATTTATTAAGAAGCTGATGGCCTTTGCCAAAACAGGCGATGCTACCTTAATTGGGAGAACACCACTGACGGATGAGGAAGACAAAGGACGTATGCTGATAGCCACCAATTATGCCAAAAAGATGGCGGCAGATATGCGACTGATTAATTCAACATTGTACGAAGACCATCCCAATCATAAAGTAAATGTTTGTGCAAGAAAACTGGCAGAAATATATAACCAGAGTTTGGATAAAAGAGGAACGCAGATTGTGTTCAGTGATATTGGTACACCAAAGCCGGATGCTTTTAACATCTATGATGCACTGAAACAAAAACTGGTTAATGATTTTGATATTCCTTCTCATCATATCACATTTATACACGACTGGACGGACAGGCAAAAGCCTGAACTATTCCGAAAAATGAATAATGGTGAAATCAGGATTTTGCTGGGCAGCACAGAGAAAGCAGGCACAGGACTGAATGTACAGGCTAAAGTAGTTGCCATGCACCATTTGGATATTCCCTGGAAGCCATCTGAGCTGGAACAAAGAAATGGCCGTGGTGCAAGGCAGGGAAATAAACTGGCAAAAGAAGCATACAATAACCAGGTGCAGAATTATATCTATGCAGTGGAACAATCTCTGGATAATTATAAATTCAACCTGTTGAAGAATAAGCAAACCTTTATAAGCCAGATGAAGAATTGCGAACTGAATGTAAGAACGATTGATGAAGGAAGTATTGATGAAAAAAGTGGGATGAACTTTTCTGAATACATCGCCATTCTTTCCGGTGATACAACACTGCTGGAAAAATCAAAGATGGAAAAGAAGATAGCTGTATTAGAAAGCCTTCGCAATGCTCATCACAAAGAAGTTATCCGGTCAAGGTTTCAATTAGAAAATTTACAAAATGAAAAAGAAGGCACTTTACAAACTCTATCAAAATTAAAAATTGATGAAGCAGCGTACAAAAAGAATTTATCTTTTGAGAAAGACGGAATAAAATCTAATCCGGTAAAAATAAATGATAGCAAGGCTGATACTTCTGAAGGCATAGGCATACATCTTATTCAATTATCATCAAACTGGAAACCAAAGCCCGGTGAAGATGATAATTTTAAAATCGGCAGCCTGTATGGTTTTGATTGCATGATACGCAGGCAAAAAGAAACGTATGAAAACAATAGCCTGTTTGAGTACCGGTATCAAAATATCTTTTTTGCTGAAAGTAAAGCCACCGGCATTAAATACACCTGGAACCAGGGGCATATCAATATTGACAATCCAAAACTGGCCGCCAGGCATTTCTTAAATTGCATTGACCGGGTGGATGCGTTGAAGGAAAAATATGAAAAGAACCTGAAGGAACTGGAGCCGAATATTCCTATGCTGGTACAATTGGTTGCCAAACCTTTTGAGAAGGAAAATGAACTGGCACAATTGAAACAAGATGTTTCAAAATTGGAGAGAGAGATTTCTATTAATATACAGGCGAATCAGATGAAGCAGCATAATGAAGTAGATAAAAGTACTAAAGACCAGAAGGAAACTGTGGTAACTATGAAATCATTGTTGCCTAAAAAGCAGGTTGTTGAAAAGAAAACAAAGGGAGTAAAGATTTAGGCTGTAGTTGCCACATTGCTGTTGATTTTTTCGTCACCGTTGGTTACGAGAGCTGTTTTGTTTAAAGTCCTATATTGGTCACGTCAAACGGCCTATTTATAGTATAAGTCCCTTAAATTACGTATCTAAGTAAAATTAAAAGCCATTTATGAAAATTTATGTTTCTGCTAAGGAAATATTTATACATTATGACCAGCGGTCGATAGATAAATATCGCCTGCAGTTGTCTAAACATGTACGCACTCTTTTTCCAGCAGGTACTTATCAAGATTCAATTACCGTCAGAAAAATTATTGAAACATATTATGATTGGTGCGCTGATACTTTTCAGAAGATAGTGTTTGCACACAACGATATGCTATTTGTGAATTACCTATTTGCATACCACGAATCTTCTATTTTGCTTTGGATGCGGACATTAGCAAAAGAAGACTTACAAACTAAATTTGGTATAAGTGAGGAAGATTTAAGCCTTAATAGGAGGATATTTAAATTAGCACTTGAACAAGCGTGTGGGATAAATTACACAAATTCCCGTAGTGCTAGTAAAGAGTTAATCCAACAATACGATAAGGTAATAGAGGACTTGTTGTACATAGGGGAAGAGTTATATCATGCTGCTTATTTTATAGCTGAACTGCGAATTATTCCCGATTCTTTACAAGCAGTAATAGAGGTCGATGGATTATTGCATATTACCAGAAAAGGGGATTTAGAGCCAGTATTCAATGCATTATTTTCTAAAATGAAAGAAGATTTTGAAAAAGGAATTATGGATACTGAGGGCGTGAAACAGCTTAAAGATGAAATTCAGAAATGTTTTGGTATCGACTACGATTTCGCAGCCCATCAGATTGTGCATATCAAAAAGCACCATAACCCCAAAAACTGGGAGTTTCAAACCATTGAACCTGGCATTCTTGTTCAGAACCTCGTTCACAATGGCGTTTCACAAAAAAACGCAGAGAACTTTTATAATGGATTAACGCTAAATAAAGAAAATAAACTTTCACTAAAAAATTCTGTTTATAAAGTTAACAGCATGGAGCGTCATTTTTTCAGACCAATTCTTGAAATATCTCAGAATGGAAAAAGACGACAGTTGATTGGGATAGAGAAATGGGGCGAAAGTGTTACAGTCTTGGCAACCAATAATTTTCAATGGAATAAAGCGCCTGATGAATGGAAGGAAAGCAAATGCTTTCAGCAATATCTTGAAAGAAAATCAGACGAACATGACTCACTGCTTGAAGACGAAGTAGTGAAGGTTTTAAAAGAAAGCCAAATCCCTTTTTTTAGAAATATTACCTCGTTTAGTGACGGCAAAAAATCTGTAAGCATAAACATTGCAGGCGTTGGAGAAATAGATTTTATCTGGTTAGATACAAAACGAGACAGGATCGTTGTTGCAGATTGTAAGTATAATAGAGCAAGGTATGATATGATAGCTTTTTCTGCAGATTTTTCAAATTTTAAGGACAGTTACGAAAAAAAGATTGCCAACAAAGCAAAATGGATTGATGAAAACCGGGATATTGTGTGTAAGCATTTTGAAACGAAGTTTCCTGGTTTGAATATCGACATTGAACAATATGAGATAGAGGAATTATTTATTATCAACACACCTACTTTTTATATGTACATGAATCGAGTAAATACAGTGTGTTTTTTCAATTTAGAGGAATTCATATTAAACAGTTATATGCATCCCGATCTAGTTCTTAATATTAAGAGCGGAAATAAAATAACAATTAAAATAAAATCATACCCATATTTTTAAAATGGTAAAAATATGCCAGAGAGTGGCTACCGTAAATCAGTATTTCATTGCTTACTGGTCATTTGTAAGAACAGCTAACAATCACAGACATATTTAGTTACCGCCTGCAATATTTCTTTCCAAAAAAAATACATAATTTCAATCGCTTTCTTTCGAAACTACAGGCACGATTTTATCACTCTACTTTTCTCATCTTCAATGTAATTAAGAGGGTTGTCCTACCTCCTTTACCCCATTGTACTACTTCTTTGGATAAATTATTGCAGCTATTTTCTTTAACACTATAGATTAAAATGCGAAGAGAGAATATGAGCAACAGTGTCTATCAAATCAATAAAGGTATCAACAAGCCAATTGAATTTAAAGGCTTAAAAGCACAGTACATCTGGTACCTGGGTGGCGGGCTTGTCATTCTATTAATCTTCTTTGCCATTATCTACATCATTGGCGTAAATGTATTTATCTGCCTGGCTATAATCATTTCGCTGGCTACTGCCTTATTTATGTATGTCTATAAACTCAGCCGCACCTACGGCGAGTATGGCTTGATGAAGAAAGTGGCAAAGAAAGCTGTACCAAAAGTGGTTAAAAGTTATTCCATCATCCGTTTTAAAAAACAATTACTCCATGAGAAATCTGTTTGAGATATTGCCTGTGTATGGCATTGAGCACAATGCCATACTTTCAAAGATGGGTGATATAACAGTGGCGTTTAAAGCAGAACTGCCTGAACTGTTTACTATGAGCAATGATGAATACGAAGCGTTTCACCATGCCTGGATAAAAGCGATTAAAGTATTACCGGTAAATGCTATTCTATATAAACAGGATTGGTTCACCGAAGCAAAATACAAACCTGAATTTACAAAAGAAGATAATAGTTTTTTAAGCCGCAGCAGTGAGCGGTTCTTTAATGAAAGGCCATATCTTGACCATCAATGTTATATCCTGCTGACAAAGAAACCTGCTAACAGAAAACAATCTTCTTCTGTATTCTCCAGCTTGCTGCGTAAAACCATAGTGCCGGAAGAAACACTTAATCCAAAGCACTATCAGGATTTTATGAATCATGTAGGGCAGTTTCAAAAGATATTGTCAGATAGCGGCTTTGTAGCACTCAAGCAATTAGATGATGTTGCTTTAGTGGATTTAATTTTACAATACCTCAATCTTGGTAACGATTCAGTAGCCATCCGTGATATAGAATTTAAGCCTGAATGGAAGATTGGCGAAAATCATTGTCAGCTCTATACTATGGCTGATGCCGAATTTGTTCCTCCATTGTGCGGCTCCCGGATAAACTATGATAAATACTCAACCGATAAAACAAAATTCAGTGTTGGTTTTGCTTCACCCATCGGCCAGTTATTGAGTTGCAATCATATTTACAGCCAGTATGTATTTATTGAAGATGTACAAAAGACAATACAGAAATTAGAAAGTAAAAGATTACGGCTGCAATCGCTTTCTGCATACAGCCGGGAAAACTTTATTTCAAAAGAATCAACAGATGCTTTTTTAAACGAAGCCATCAGTGAACAAAGATTACCGGTAAAAGCGCATTTCAATTTGTTGGCATGGACGGATAATGCAAACGAATTAAAAAACCTCAGAAACCTTTGTTCATCTGCCCTTACCCAAATGGATGCAACACCCAAAATAGAAACCGAAGGTTCGGCACAAATCTTTTGGGCTGGTATTCCCGGCAATGCGGCCGACTTTCCTATGAATGATACGTTTGATACTTTTTCACCACAGGCTTGCTGTTTCTTTAATTTGGAAACCAATTACCGTTCTTCAGTAAGTCCCATCGGCATTCGGCTGGGTGACAGGCTTAACGGCAGGCCGGTGCATGTGGATATTTCAGACGAGCCAATGGAAAAAGGCATCTGTACCAATCGCAATAAATTTATCCTGGGGCCATCCGGCAGCGGAAAATCCTTTTTTACCAACCACATGGTGAGGAGTTACTATGAAAAAGGCACACATATTGTACTGGTAGATGTTGGTCATTCCTATAAAGGTTTGTGTGATATGGTTGGTGGCTATTATTTTACATACAGCGAAACCAAGCCAATCAAGTTCAACCCGTTCTACATTGGCGAAGGCGATGTACTGGATACCGAAAAAAAGGAAAGCATCAAAACCCTGTTGCTTGCCCTTTGGAAGAAAGACAATGAAACCTTTAACCGCAGTGAATATGTTGCCCTTTCAAATGCCCTCCAGCTTTATTTTGACAAGGCGGATAACAATAAAGATTTGTTTCCCTGCTTTGACAGTTTTTATGAATTTCTGAAAGATGATTTTGTAACCATATTGAAAAGCGACAATGTAAAGGATAAGGATTTTGATGTTTCAAATTTCCTATATGTACTAAGGCCTTACTATAAAGGAGGCGAATTTGATTACCTGTTGAATGCAAGGGAAAATTTGGATTTGTTACAACAGCGGTTTATCGTTTTTGAATTGGACAATATTAAAGATCACCCGATACTATTTCCTGTGGTAACAATTATCATCATGGAAGTATTTATTTCTAAAATGAGAAAACTGAAAGGAATACGTAAAATGATTCTGATTGAAGAGGCCTGGAAAGCAATAGCAAAAGAAGGAATGGCAGAGTACATAAAGTATTTGTTTAAAACAGTAAGGAAATTCTTTGGCGAAGCCATTGTTGTTACACAGGAAGTGGAAGATATTATTTCATCTCCGGTGGTGAAACAAGCCATCATCAATAACAGCGATTGCAAAATATTATTGGATCAAAGTAAGTATCAAAACAAGTTCGACCAGATACAAGAATTGCTGGGACTGACAGAAAAAGAAAAAGCATTGGTGCTTTCAATTAACAAAGCGAATGACCCAAAAAAAAAGTACAAGGAAGTTTTTATTTCTCTCGGCGGTGTATTGAGCAAAGTGTACAGAACTGAAGTATCACCGGAAGAATACCTGGCCTATACCACAGAAGAAAAAGAAAAAGTGAAAGTGCAGGCAGCCGCTTTAAAATTTGGCAGCATCGAAAAAGGGATTGCATCACTAACAACTTAAAATAATAAACTATGAAGTACATTATTTTTAGCTTTTTGATATTAGCTACAGCCTGCACCGGAGCTAAATCCGACACTGCTTTAGATGGAGTTTATATTGCCGCCTATGAGCATGAGTTTGGTAAAAACACTGACACCTTAATTTTAAAAAAGGCTAATGACGGCAACGGTGTTTACCAAATAACAAGGCATACAGGGTTAATTAAAAAAATTGATGGCAAAGAGTTTCCAAAGGAAGTACTTGTCAACACCTGGATATTAAACTACAATGCAGATACAAAAACATTGACCGAACAGAAGGAAGGGAAAATATTGGTTTGGGATAGTAACCGGCTTACATTGCAATTGGGCGACCGGTCGTATAAAAAGATAAGTGATTTGTAGATACTGCACAAGCGTTGAAGCTGAAATAATATTTATCGTGAAAATGAAAATGTGAGGTATGAAAAAAATATTAATCATGGCAGGCATTTCCCTGTCATTAAGCATCATTCCGGGGCAACATGCAAATGCCCAGATTCCTATTATAGACATTATAAAAGCTGCTGTAAAAAAAGTAATCAAGGCGGTGGATTTAAAAATCCAGCGGTTGCAGAATAAAACCATCTGGCTGCAGAATGCCCAAAAGACATTGGAAAATAAAATGTCGAAACTAAAACTGACAGAAATTAGTGATTGGGCAAAAAAACAAAAGGAACTCTACTCCAAATATTTTGACGAACTGAATAAAGTTAAAAGCGCCATCAGTTCTTACCAGGCGGTAAGGGATATTATCAAAAAGCAGGTACAGTTGGTGCATGAATATTCGAAAGCATTTAATCTTTCCAAACAGGATAAGAATTTTACTCCCGAAGAAATCAGCTATATGCAGCAGGTATATACCGGCATATTAGATGAAAGCCTTAAAAATATAGACCAGTTGCAACTAGTGATCAATGCCTTTGCTACTCAAATGACAGATGCAAGGCGACTGGAAATTATTCATGCCGCTGGTAATAATATCGAACAAAATATTACAGATCTGCGTCAATTCAACCAGCAAAATATAAAAATCAGTTTGCAGCGGTCGAAAGAAAGAAATGATATTGATGTGGTGAAGAAACTTTATGGATTAGAGTAATAAGTTTAGTGAAAGTGAAAATGTGGGTTATGAAAAAAATATTAATAATATCTATGATGATATTATGTGCAGACAACCTGTCTGCACAAACCTGGGCCGAATGGTTCCGCCAAAAAGCAACTCAAAAAAAATACCTGCTTCAGCAGATAGCAGCGCTGCAGGTTTATTCTGGCTATGTATCCAAAGGATATTCCATTGCTAAAAATGGTTTAAACACCATAAAGGATATTAAGCATGGAGACTTTAACCTGCATAACAATTATTTCATTTCACTGGCAACTGTTAGCCCCAGGGTAAAACGATACAAAAAAGTGGCAGAAATTATTGCCATTCAAATAAGCATTGCCAAACAATCAGGTAAAGCAATCAAAAACTTCAGGGGTAATCAACATTTCACCAGTGCAGAAATTAATTATCTGCAAAGTGTATTCAGTAATTTATTAGCCGAGTGCAGTAAAAATCTTGATGAATTGTTTAACCTTATTACGAATGGTAACCTGCAAATGAAAGATGATGAACGCATCCTGGCAATAGACAAGTTGTATGCAGACATGCAGGATAAGCAGCAGTTTGCCCGCTCATTTTGCAATAGCGCCGCAGGCTTGCCTGTACAGCGAAGTAATGAGGCAAATGATATACTTATTTCAAAAAAACTAAATGGATTAAAATGAAAAAGAGCTTAATGATTTTGTGGATCGTATTAGTTTCATTTACCGGCCAGGTTGCAGCACAATCTGCAGAAGTGCAACAACTGTTACTAAATGTAGAAAAGCTGGCACAGTTAAAAAAGATACTTAGTAATATGAAGAAAGGGTATGAAATTGTAAGCAGCGGCTACAATACAATTAAAGATATTTCCAAAGGCAATTTCAATATTCATCAAACCTTTTTAGACGGTTTGATGCAGGTTAGCCCGGGAGTGAGGAAGTACAAAAGAATAGCGGATATTATTTCTTTACAAACACAATTGGTTAAAGAATATAAATCGGCGTTTAGAAAGTTTCAGGGGTCTAATCTGTTTAATGAGAATGAAGTAAAATACATGGGCAATGTGTACAGTAACTTATTTACAAAAAGCCTTCAAAACTTAGATGAACTGGCAATGGTAATAACGGCGGGTAAGCTGAGAATGAGTGATGATGAAAGGCTAAATGCAATTGACAGAATCTTTAGTGATATAAGTGATAAATTGATTTTTCTCAGAACTTTTAATAAGGAAAATAACCTGCTTGCTATACAAAGAGGCAGGGAAATGGTGGACACCAAAGTATCAAAAAAATTAAACGGGCTACATTAATAACGAAATAAAACAGTGAGTATGAAAAGGTGTGTGAGAGTGATTGCAATAATAGTAATGGTAATAGCAGCGCCGAATTTATTATTTGCCCAAAGCGGCGGCTTTGCTGATGATATTAAAAGCCTGCACCAGGTATTAGAACAACTGTATACTGAAATGCTGCCTTTGTGCAGCAAATTGATTGGTGTAGGGCGGGGCATTGCAGGCTTCGCTGCCACATGGTATATAGCCAGCCGGGTGTGGCGGCATATTGCCAATGCAGAGCCAATAGATTTTTACCCCTTGTTCCGGCCATTTGTGCTGGGCTTTGCTGTTATTATTTTTCCTTCTGTAATTGCAATGATTAACGGTGTGATGAACCCCACTGTTACCGGTACTGCAGCAATGGTGGATGATTCAAACAAAGCCATTGCCGTGCTTTTGCAAAAGAAAGAGGAGGCGATAAAGAAAACGGATGTTTGGAAAATGTATGTGGGAGAAACCGGTAGCGGCGACAGGGATAAATGGTATAAATACACCCACCCCGATGATGATCCCAATGATGAGGGTTTCTTTGCAAGTGTAGGTAACGATATACGGTTTGCCTTTGCAAAAGCATCTTATAATTTTCGTAATTCCATCAAACAATGGATGAGTGAAGTATTAAGGGTATTGTTTGAAGCCGCCTCGCTTTGCATTAATACCATCCGAACGTTTTACTTAATAGTCCTGGCTATTTTGGGGCCGCTTGTTTTTGGGATAGCCGTCTTTGATGGGTTCCAACATACTTTGACAGTTTGGATAGCACGGTACATCAACATTTTTCTTTGGCTGCCAGTTGCAAATATTTTCGGAAGCATTATGGGTAAAATTCAGGAAAATATGCTGAAGGTGGATATTGCACAAGTGCAGGATTACGGCGATACTTTCTTTTCTCCAACAGATACGGCATACTTAATTTTTATGATTATTGGTATTGTTGGCTATTTCACGGTGCCGAGTGTTGCTAACTATATTGTTCATGCCGGTGGTGGTAATACGTTGCTGTATAAAGTTACCAGTCTTACCTCCAGCGCTTCCCGTAGTGTTGTAAATACTGCTTCCTCTGGCGCTGGTATGGTTGCTGATTCTTTTGGCAATAGCAGGTCTGCAGTTGCAGGCAACATTGCTTCTAATGGGGTGAGTGGTGGGTATTTTAAAGATAAGGGAGATAATGGGGGGTATATGAAAGATAAGCTGAGCGGAAAAAGTTAGTCAATGTGTATTACGCATTTTATGGCTCACAACGAGCCTACCGGAATCAAAGACCTTGTACCTTCTAAAATACTCGTTCGTTAGAATTTATAACTATATCCCAGCCTGAAAACCTGTGTCTCATAATAATCTGTGCTGTTTAATTTAAAGCCGTTGCCGTTGATTTCTTTCTTAATCTGCAGGGTATTAAAAATATCGCTGGCATTAAAAAACAGTTCTCCTTTATTTTTTTGAATTTGTTTTTTGATACCCATATCTACCGAAAACCTTGTGCCTATTTTGCCTTGTGGTATAATATCGGGGGCTAAATAAATGCTGGTGATTTGTATATCGGTTTGCTTTGGTAAGTGAAAGATGCTATTGAGTTTTATATTACCTGAAGTAAACTTTTCTTTACCTGCTGTGTAAGTTGAAACTACTGGATATTTATTTTGAACAGTAAAAGCATCAATAATATTACGATAGATATTTACATTGGTATTGAATGAGAATACCTTTGAAAGGTCTTGCTGTAAAACCATTTCAATACCTGTATTACTGCTATGCCCTGCATTTTGAAACACTGTATAAATTAAAGTGCTTGGCGGTACTTGTGTTGCTATTCTTGTAATTGTTCCTTGTGTGCTGCGATGGTATAATGCAGAATAGAAGTAGCCTTTTTTAAGATTGGTTTTATATCCTAACTCATAAGAATTAGTAAACTGTGGACGAAGTGCAGGATTACCAACTTTTATTATTTCTGCATCATCATACTTTGGGAAAATACGAATGTCCACCTCGTTGGGTCTGTCAACTCTTCTGTTATAAAACAACGAGATTTTATTTTGGTCGTTTATTTTATATGCTAACCTAACGTTAGGAAAAGGCTGTGTATAATTATACCCATCACTTTTATAAGTGTTGTGGTTAGGGTTTACTTTATATTGTAAATCCACATACTCAACTCTTAAACCAATTTCAGCTTCTAACTTTTTACTTTCATAAACATAGTTGCCATAAACTGCAGGAATAATTTCTGTGTAAGTTGCTGCACCACCTGCATTGGTATCTAAAGGGGAATTTAAGCCCGGCTTGAATTGCATATTGGTTGGTATATCCCGATAGCGGAATTTTATACCTCCTTCAATTCGTCCATACTTTAAGGGCTTTACATAGTCAATATTAAAGTCGGCAACGTGTTCATCCGATAATAATTTGAAAGAATCCAATCCGGTATAAGTTGGTAAAATATTTACGAAATTATATTTTTCATCTTCCCGGTGAAAGGTATAATTGAGACCTATATTTAATAAATGCCCAGCCTGTTTAAACTTATGCTGATAAGCAGCAGATGCAACAGCAGTAGTTTTTAATTCATCTTCCAAAAACTGCCAAAGGCGAAGCCTGTTGGAATAATCTTTATTAAAGAAGGGTTGGTCACCACGGTCAATTATTTTTTCAATGCCAAACAAGCCTGAAAGGGTTAGCATATCCTGATTATTAATACTCCAATCAATTCCTGCTTTTGTGGTTACAAAATGTGTGTTCCTGTTTCTTTTTGTTTGCTGATTAATGATTGTACCATCATCAAAAGTTCTTGTTACAAATTCATTTTTATTAAGCGTTTCGGTATACAACCAATCTGCCTGTAAAAAGGCGTTTACTTTATTTTTTCGATAGTTTAATGAAAGTGATGGGTTTATTTTTGGCGTAGCCTGATATTGGGGACGGATAGTTGGCAGATTTTCTTTTTTCACCCATAATGCGCCCAAACCAGTTGTTAAACCAACTTTACCATTAAAGCCCTGCTGCTTATTTTTTTTGTAGATAATATTAATAATGCCTGCGTTGCCGTTGGCATCATACTTAGCGGATGGATTGTTAATGATTTCAATTCTTTCAATGGCTGATGCAGGTATATTGTCTAAACCTGTTTGGCTGCCAAAGCCTGTTAAAGCGGTTTGTTTACCATCAATTAAAATGGCTACCTTATCGCTGCCCCTTAATTCTACTTTGCCATCCTGGCTGGTAGTAACGCCTGGCAAATTCTTTAATGTTTGCAAAACAGAACCACCTGCCTGGCTGATGTTTGCAGCAACTGAATATGTTTTTTTATCCATCTTATTACTTACATCATCTTGCTTTGAACTTACAACAACTTCTTGTAATTGTTTAGCATCTTGTTGCAGCTCCACTGTACCAATGTCTAAAAATGTACTTAGTGTACCCACTAAAATTGGTTGTACTTTAAGTGCAAAACCTGTATAAGTAAACTGGAGAATATAATTCCCTGATTTTACATTTGTTAGTGTAAATCTACCTTCTTCATTGCTTACTGTTCCTGTAACAAAAGCACTGTCTTTTGCTGTTTTCAAAACAATATTTACAAAGGGCAGGGCAGCTTTATCTGCTTTATTTTTTATTATGCCTGAAATACTCACCGAGTTCTGTGCTAACAGTGGCGTTTGAATTACAAATAAGCATAGAAAAAAAATAGTTGTTTTAATCATCATTGTATTTTATTAATTCGCATTATCAAATTGTAATTTTTCTTCCTTAGGTTGTTTGGCGCTCTTACCAAAACGGTAACTAAAACCTAAGTACATTACCTGTGCATCTCTTCTGCCAATGGACGTTTGCCGCAGGTAAGCAGTATTTAATTCAGCCTTTTGCCAAAGTGTTCTCAGTATATCGGATGCAGTAACTATTACCGACAATTTATTCTTGAAAAAATCCTTTCTTATACCAGTACTAAGTACAAAGGTTGGATACCGTTTTCCTTGTGGTGTAACCCTTGATGAATAATAAATGGCACTTAATTGCATCATGGTATTGGAAGTGATTACCAGGGTACTGTTTAAATTAGTACTGAAAGATAAAATATTCCTGTTCCCAAAGTATCCAAGATTGGTCGCACTTATCTGGTTGTAGAATAAATTGGTGCTTAGGTTGGACGAAAAGAATTTACCTGCTTTAGCAGATACTATCATTTCAAGGCCAACAGACTGATCATTGGATAAGTTTTGCTGTGTAGTTAAAAGTACACTGTCGTTTATAGCTACTGTCACCTGTGTAAATCCGTTTTGTTTATACCTGTAATAAAGGCTTGGTATAAAGGAAAAATTCTTGTGCTGCCATTTATAGCCAAACTCAACAGAGTGTATTATCTCGGGCAAAAGCTTGGCATTACCGGCCCGTATATTATAAGGGTCCTGGTATTCGGGAAAAGGATTTATATCATCTCCTTCCGGCCGATGAACCCTGCGGCTGTAATTTAATTGTAACTCATTATTATCCTTTAACCGATAAGCCATATGAACAGTTGGATACAGTTTAAGATAATCGTTATTAATAGCAGTATCTTTTGTAACCTGCCTTCCCTCAATAACAGACTCTTCAACCCTTAATCCAAAAGAGTACCCAAATTTTTCATACTGCTTTTGCCAGGTTGCGTAAAGTGAATGAATGTATTGGTTAAAAAGAAACTGGTTGCTCCTTATTTTATCTTTAACAAAATTGCCATTGGCAAAATCAAAATACTCGCCATAAAAATTAAAATCCTGCTGGTTAAACGAACCTGAATATCCTGCTTCCAGTTTTATGCTTTCAGAAATGGAGTGGGAATAATCAATGGTTATTTGTTGTTGCTTATCTCCCTGAAAAATATTTGTATTATCAAAGGTTGAATTATTTCCAGGGTAAAAATATTTATTCTGATAATGATTATCTTCCTGATCCTTTGATGTGGCTACATTTAACTCTACTCTTAGCGTATGGTCTTCGCCGGGAAGTTTACGTTCATAAAAAGCAGTGAGGTCTTTTTCCTTTTCACTTTCAGGGTCATAACGCAGTCGGTTAAAATAACTGGTGTAAGCATTGTTTTTATTAGAAAATATTTTTGTATTAATATCGTTTTTTGTTTGGCTTCTGTTTGAATAGTTGCCGGAGAGACCAAAGCTATTATTTTTGTTGGGGGTATAAGTAAAGCCCAGTGTTGCCAGGCTTGTTAGCGGTTTTGCAGACGAAATACCATCCTCTGTATAGTATCCGCTAACGGTATTTGTTACAGAATCAAAGTTTTGCCTGCTTACTGTATTTGTTCTGTTGCGGTTGTCCCTGCGTATTCCAAAATTCCCAAAAATATTAAACTTACCGGGATTATAATTTAGTGTTGTGTTTGCATTATATCTATTATGGTTGCCGCCGTTTACAGTTACAGCGCCATTCCATCCTTTTTTCACATTCTTTTTTAAAACAATGTTGATGATGCCTGATGTGCCATCAGGTTTATAACGGGCAGAAGGATTGGTAATCACTTCAATTCTTTCAATAGTATTTGCCGGAAATTGCTGAAGCACTTCTGCTTTGTTTAGTTTACCAAATAAAGGCGAGGGACGGCCGTTAATGAGTATCATCACATCACCTGCACCACGCAGGCTTACGTTGCCATCAAGATCTACTTCTACCGAAGGTATGTTTTTTAAGACATCACTTGCTGTACCGCTTTGGGCCATGATGTCTTTTGTTACGTCATACGATTTTCTGTCGATAGCCGAATTAAGCATTGCTTTTGTTGAAGTAACTACAACCTCATTCATAGCTTTTGTATCATTGTTCATAGTTATTGTTCCCAATGCCATTGTTTTTTGTTGCCCTGTAACGTGTATGGCCTGTATAACCGATGTGGTATAGCCAATATAAGTGCATCGCAGCAAGTAATCACCGGGTAATATCTTTTCAATTGTAAACTTTCCTTTTTTGTCGGTAAATGTTCCTGAAATAACTGTGCTGTCTTTTTTATTCAGCAGTGCTAAGCTTACAAATTCAATTGGTTGTTGAGATACGCTGTTGACTACAATACCATTAATGGCTGTATTTAACTGTTGCGAAAATACAGGTGTAGCTAAAAGGGAAAATGTAAAGAGTATGAAAAAAGGAAAATGCTTCATTAAGTGCATGTTGGGGAATTTGACTGTTGTTTACTTTTACTCATTTTATTTATTGAAAGTAAAAGTGTACTGCAAAGCTGCAACATGATTTAGAAGAAAGTTTGAATTTTAAAAGTGAACTGTGAAAGAATGCTGTTTATTTTCGTAACTATAAGCCACCTTCCAATTATTAATGCCTGTAATTTTTTTAACAATAGACAAACCTAAGCCAGTGCCTTCGTCAGAAGAATTTGATTTGGAAAATCGGGTAAATATGTGCTCTTTATTTAAAGAGACAGGCTGCCCGCTATTACAAAATGAAAGACTATTTTCATTTATGGAAATAAATATATTTCCACCTTCAATATTGTGTTTTATTGTATTCAAAAATAAGTTACTAATAAGCACATCTGCCAGTATCGAGTTTGATTTTATTTCAAAATCTTTTTCAGCATCAATCTCTATTGTTAAGTGCTTAGCCTTTGCCTGCTCGGTAAAAAAGTCAATATTTTTTTTAACACAGCTTGCAAGTGAAATATTTTGTTTGCTGTTGTAAATATCATGTTCCATTTTAGACAACAGCAATAAGTTTTTGTTCAGCCGGTTTAAACGGGAAATATTTTCATTTAGTGATTCCAGAATTTCAGATTGCTCTTTACTTACATCAGCCCGCTGTATAAGCGTATCAATTTTAGCTTGAAAAATAGCTAAAGGCGTTTGTAATTCATGCGCCGCATTTTCTATAAATTCTTTTTGATTTTTATAAATAACCCTATTTTTTGTTATCAATTTTTGAATACTGCTGTTTAAGCGATTGAACTCTTCAATACCTGTTTTGGCAAATTCGGGTTGTTTGGTTTTGTCAATTTCAAATTCTTCAATTTGCTCCAATGTCTTATAAAATGGCTTCCAAAGATTAAGAGAAAGTTTTTTTGTGATGATGAACAAACCAATTAATAGTATAACACTGGTTATTAAAAAAAGAAAGGCGATATTTTTAATAAGGTCTTCCGTTTCCACAAGGTTTATCCTGGCTATGTACGTGTATGGCTTTTGCTGTATAAGCATGGGTGTCCTAAGCTCCCGGTAAGGCTCCAATTCATTATCTAACGAATCGTAGTAGGATGTGCTGTAAATACTGTCTTTCGATAAAGAACTGCCTTGCTCAATTTTTATATTGCGGTTAAATTTGTTCCAGTTGTCAATATCAGCGGTAAATAATTTTGGTGCCGCATATTTCAAAAATTCTTTTTTATGCAGCCGTAAGGTGTCATCGGCCTCCTTAATATAAAGTCTTTGTGTGGCATAGTAAAACACCGGGGCAGCTATAATTAAAATAATTACAGAATAGGCCAGGTAAGCAGCCGAAGTTTTATGTAAAAGTTTTTTATTCATTTTTCCATTTGTAGCCTAATCCATAAACTGACTTAATGTAATCGCCGCTTCCTGCATCGTTTAGTTTCTTTTTCAAGTTTTTAATGTGTGCATAAACAAAGTCGTGATTATCTAACATATCTGCCATGTCGCCTGATAAATGTTCGGCAATTGCACCTTTTGAAAGAACCCTGTTTTCATTTCCAATTAAGTAAAGCAGCAAATCAATTTCTTTTTTAGTTATATCAATTGTTTTATTGCCAACTTTTACAATTTTTGAAAGAATATCAATTTGGATTTCATTAAAAGATACAATATTGCTTCCTTTGAAGTTTTTTCTTCTTATTAGTGCCTGGGCCCTTACCAGTAATTCGGATAAATGAAATGGCTTTGTCAGATAATCGTCAGCACCCAGGGTAAAACCTTCTATTCTTGTTTCTAAGGTTTCCTTTGCCGAAATAATTATAATGCCCTCTGTTTTATTTTGATTCTTCAATTCTTTTAAAATTTCAAAACCATCCCCGTCTGGCAGCATGAGGTAAAGTAAGATACAATCATAGTCATAAATAGAAATTTTGTCTATTGCGGCCTTTGCATTGTTAGCCCATTCACAAATAAAGTCTTTGTCTGTTAAATAGTTTTGGATGCTTATGGCAAGCTCCTTTTCATCTTCTATTAGCAACAATTTCATTGAGCAAATTTACCGGGTCAATTTTGAAGAAAGTTTGAATTTGTAAGATAAGTGATATTGGGGGCTTTAATGGGACGGGAAAAGTGACAATCCTTAAAATAGAATGAAGCCGCTAGCGGATGTATTTTCTGTCTTCTTAAATATATTGACAACTATATGAATATTTCCTGAGTGACGGGTATAATCTTTTGTCCTAAATGCTTTGTAAATGTTAGTATTTCAGCATGCTGGTTGAAGATTGTCAGTAACTAAAGTATAGTTTGGGATTCCAACAGTAGGAGTATTGAAATCTGTTTTGAAATTAACTTGTACATATTTATTTGAAGTGACATTTTCCATTGGCTTTGGGGAACTTGTTTTAATGTCATTGCAGGAAACGACAGTGATAAAACACAGAATTGTAGTAAAAAAATATTTTATATTACCTAAATTATGAAGAATCTAATTATGCATGACTCATGTTGGTCGCAGTATTATTCCTTACACGTAATGTAAATTTTAATACCCCTATCGTCACAACTATGTTTTAAAGAACTTAGTAGCCAGAGTATTTGATTTGCTTGCCGATTAGAACTTTTGTTGTTTTTCAGTTTATTTAATTCTTCAGTAAGTGTTTTGAGTGAAATGAAATTAATTATTAGATATACTTCTCTGTCGCAGTTAGCAGACAAAATAGTTTCTTTCAGATTGTCAATATACTTTTGTCTATCGCCTTTCCTAATTCTAGTAATTTTCGTATCTGCATACTTTTCTGTCCATAATTTAACCTTCTTATCAATTTCTGAAGTTTGATAAAAAAAGTTTAAGTTTTTTAAAGCTTGCCCAACAACTTCTTGAAAAGCGCTAGCTGAAAAAATGCGCTTTGAATATTTACAATGAAACAACTGAATTTTCTTTTTACTTTTTACGCCAATGTAGTCAGAGCTTTCATAGCCCAAATCGTCTAAAATTAAGTCGTCAACATCGCTACTATAATTGCTTTCAGTATAATGAAAAAGTGAGGTAGTACTAAAATTCTTACTGGTTTTATTAATTTTACCTTTTTCACTTGTGATTTGTTTCATCACGTTATTAGGGATGAAGATTTGAAGAAAGCTAGAGATATTTCCGAGTAATTTACTGTCTTGACAAAGTAAACCTACAGAATATCTAATGTCCGACTTATCAAAGGTTAGATTATAGCATTGATTCTCATTTATATATTGTTGTAGGTTTATAGAATTATGCTCTTCAAATTCAAGAAAAACGTTTTTAAATTTTTTAGATTTCAATTTGAATTTACTATCAGTAACTACCAATTGTAAGGTTTTATCAAATTGATTTTGCAAATAGTAAGTTTTAGTTCCATTTTCCTTCTTTATTTCAATATTGATTAGTTCGGCGTATCTATCCAGAATATTTAAGAAAGATTCTCTGAAATATAACTTTCTGCCATTGGGTTTTTGATAATATAATTTTGGCGATTGATTTTCACTTTCTTCAATTAGTTGAATCAAATCCGTTGTAATAAAGAGAAATTCCTTTGGGGTTAATTTTGAAGAATGTTCTGAGAAAGGTAATAATGTCGCAAAATTGCTTAAGAAGTTTTCCTTTTCCTTGTAACTATCAAAGCGGCTGATAGCTTCAAGAGAAGTTTGACAGAAATCAGTTAAAAACCCTTTTTTGCCTAAAATATTAAATTTAGATTTATTAGTAATTGTTGAATATCTTTTATCACCCGTTTTATGACGAACATTTTTCACAACTTTTTGGCTCAAACTAAAAGTTGGAAGTGAAACTTGAAGGTTTGCATCTTGATAAGTTACGTTCTTAAGCACATTTTTTCTTGTGTCAATGCTTTGTGTAGCGATTTTTTCAATATGTGACGTTTCTTCGATAAATGCGTTTTGCAATATTGTTGCTTCAATATGCTTCACACTTCTTTCAATCATTTTGTAAAAATCCTGTCCACCAGATTTGGAGATAATTAATATATCATCTGTTTCTATTAGTAATGCATAACAGTGTATTATATCCCTTTCGTCGCCAGAAAAGAGAAATGGAGGTTTTCTTTCTGTTTTAAAAACATTATATGAAACTCTGAATATTTTATTGTTTATTTCCAGGTCGTGGCGAATTATTTCTGAGTTACGTCCTATACTATTTTCTGCTGCCTTTTTTAGACAAGTAGTTATCAGTTTTTTAGTAAGCTTTTTTCTTACCCGAAAATACTGAGCGTTAGCATTAATATGAAGTCTCTCTATCATGGTGAAAATATTGCACTCAAATCTTGTATTGCCGGAAGCTTCCTCAAGAGCGATCCGTAATACATTAAAGATAGGCTGTATTAGCGAAAGTTTTAGGCTCAGTGTCTTAAGTTATTTCTAAAAGAAAGGCATCTAAAATAACATTCAAGACATATTTCTTCTGGCAACTATTTGCTCAAAATCAATCAGATAATTAGGGTAGTACAACCCGGTTTACCGGTTTTTTAACGGCATTGGAAACATTTTTGCAACCTTATTTAATAGTGAGTTTGTAAATGTGTGAACTATGTTTCAGAAAACAAAAAATATTGATTCTGCCTTCCGGCATATACGCCTGTTCTCCTTTATTTTCCTGGTGGTTTGTTCTGCTACCTGCATATTCGTTTCCTATAAGAGTTACCAGCTTGCTACCAATGCACAGCAAAAAATATTTATCCTGGCTAATGGCAAAGCTTTAGAGGCATATTCTGCAGACAGGAAAGATAATGTTCCGGTAGAGGCAAAAGACCATGTAAAAATGTTTCATCATTTCTTCTTCAGCTTAGACCCCGATGATAAAGTAATCCAATCAAACATTACCAAAGCCTTATATCTGGCTGATGGCTCTGCTAAACAGCAATACGATAACCTGAAAGAAAAGGGTTATTACGCCAGTCTGATTTCCGGCAATATCAGCCAGCAAATCGAAATGGACAGTATTGACATCAATACCAATGTTTATCCCTTTTATTTTAAGTATAAAGGCCATGAAATAATTATACGGCCAACCAGTATAATAACCCGTAGCCTTATTACACAAGGCTATTTACGCAATGTATCAAGGAGTGATAATAATTCTCATGGTTTCCTTATTGAACGCTGGGAAACATTGGAAAATAAAGATATTAAAACAGAGAACCGATGAAATTCTTTAAAAGGAATATAAACCAGTCAATCATCCAGGATAAAGCGGCTACTGGTATTGCAAATGGCATATTAAAATCACAGCGATGGTTTGCCAGCAATTTAGAAAGGCTTACAAAGAAGTGGAAACAAAAACAACAATGGATTTTTCTTTACCTGGTATGCCTGCTATTTGGAGGGTTAAGTATAATAGCAGTGGTAAATGCTTTTAAAGTTTCAGCAACATCCAAAACAATCATACCAAAATCAATTGCTGTTCCTAAAAATATTTATCTGGACAATAATTCTTTCCTTATAACAGCAAATGAATTTAAACAGGTCCAGGAGTATAAAAAACAACATCCAAACCTGCTTATGGAAAGGCCGGGGTTATGGGACAGCCTTACACTAATTGAACAATCATATTATTCACAAAAAAAATAACACCATGAAAGAAAAACATTCAGCCAGATTTTTGAGGCAAAGAAAAATGATGCTGGTATTGCCTGTATTGGTACTGCCATTTGTAACAATGGCGTTCTGGGCTTTAGGTGGTGGCCAGGGAGATGGAAGCAATAACATTAGTGCAAATAACTCCGGATTAAACCTTCAACTACCCAACGCCAATTTAAAAGATGATAAAAATGCTGACAAGCTTTCTTTCTATAACGAAGCTGATGCAGATTCATTAAAAAGGGAAGAGCTATTGCGGAACGACCCTTATTACAAAGATTCAATTTTGAGTAAACAAGATGCACTGCTTACCGATACAAGTTTTCAAATAAGCAGTTCGCCACTTTATAGCGGGTTAAATCAGTCGCCCTATAATAAAAGTGCAGATGCAAGCGAACAGAAAATCTATCAGAAGATAAATGAAATCAATAAACAGCTTAATCAGGCTGATACTGAAACAAGATTTTCCAATTATACGAATCAGACAGCCGGAGGTAATGAGCAATTCTCTACCGAAGTTGACCGGCTGCAGGATATGATGCAGCAAATGAATGGGAGCCCGGATGCAGACCCGGAAATGGACCAGCTAAATGGAACACTTGAAAAAATATTAGACATACAACATCCTGACAGGGTGAAAGAAAAGCTAAAAGAAAAATCATTGAAAAATAAAGAGCAGGTTTTCATAATGAGTAAGCAACCGGTGAAAAATAATATCAGCCTGCTCGATACCAACAAAAATAAAAAGCCTGCAGAAAATAAATTTTATGGTGTAGAAGAAGACAAAGATTCCGATGAACAAAATACAGTAGAGGCGGTGGTGCATCAAACTCAAACTTTGGTAAATGGCGCAATAGTAAAAATGCGTTTACTGAATGATATTTATCTCAGCGGCTCTTTGATACCCAAAGGCAATTTTGTTTTTGGCACTGCTGAGTTAAATGACGAACGGCTTGAAATTAATATCAATTCCATCAGGAATAATAATTCACTTTTCACTGTAAAATTAGAAGTGTATGATATGGATGGTTTGCCTGGTATTTACATCCCCGGAGCAATTTCAAGAGATGTGGCAAAGCAATCAGCAGATAACAGTTTGCAGCTAATGGAACTCACTTCGATGGATCCATCGTTTAAAGCCCAGGCAGCAGCTACTGGCATTAATGCAGCTAAATCTTTACTAAGCAAAAAAGTTAAACAGGTGAAGGTATTGGTAAAGGCCGGCTACAAAGTATTACTAAGAGATAAAAGTATTCAACAATAATTTATAACAGTTAAAATTAAAATTTATGAAACGTTTAGTGTGTTTGATCGGTGGCTGTTGGCTATTTGTTTCAGCGATAGCGCAAACTTCTTCGTTGTGTATCTCAACAGATAAAACAACCAGCCTGATATTTCCTTTTGCAATTCGACATGTGGACAGGGGTACAAAAGATATACTGGTGCAGCAAGTAAAGGAGACGGATAATATTTTGTTGGTAAAAGCTTCCGAAAAGAACTTTACTGAGACAAACCTAAGTGTAGTAACAGACGATGGCAGCGTTTACACCTTCACAGTTAACTACGAAGAAAAACCCATGATTTGGGTGTACAATTTGCCTGTAAACAAAAAGGCTACTATGGCAATTTATGCCAATGGTATTCTTGATAACAGGCGTACACTATGGGGTGTAAGGGATAATAGCTGGAACATTGATGCTGCCGTTATTGGCACTTACATAAAAGACAATATGATATATTATCAACTGCGGATTGAGAACAACAGCTCCATTGATTATGATATTGACGTACTGCGGTTTTTCGTCCGTGATAAAAAGAAAAGCAAACGAACAGCAGTACAGGAAAATGAAATGAAGCCTTTACATATTTCAGGTAATATATCACTGGTCAAAGCATTCAGCCAGAATATTGCTGTTGTTGCCTTGGACAAATTTACTATCCCTGATAAAAAGTTTATGGGCATTCAAATAATGGAAAAAAATGGCGGTAGGCATTTGAGGATGAAGTTGAGTAATAAGGACATTCTAAAAGCTATTCCATTACCAGACCTCAGATAAAACAAAAATGCCTGTTACAGAAAACATACCGTTAGAGGAACAATTAAAGCAGCTTGGCTTTAAAGCGGTTGTAAAGGAAGTTAAAATGTACACCAAAGCAGGCAGTTTTAATTTCATTATTCCCCAAAGCAAGATAATAAATGGCGACTCATTAATGTATCAGTTGGAGTTTGAAAATTCAGAAGATGAAACAAAATTAAAAAAGTACGAAGTCACACTTCAATCAGTCAAAATTCCGAAAACTGTTATAAAAGGTATTAATACGGCTAAACTTGAAAAGCGTCTTGTGAAAGCTGATAAATTCTACAATGATTATTATTTAAAGGATAAGCCGGTAACTAAAGAAGAAACTGAAATAATAGAATCAATGAACAGGGATATTCAGCAACTCTTTGATACTGGAGGAACCGCAAAAGAAATAGCCAGTTTGCTAATGTTTAAATTTTGGCCGGAAGATAATTACAAACAATATATCCCTGACCCTGCCAGGCTTAAAGAAAATTACAGAACTGAAATAACTATCCAATGGAATAATGGCAAGATACTATCATCAGATGAAGCATATAGTAAAGCAAAGGAAAATTTCTATGTGCCTAAAGTAACACAAATGAATAACGAGCATGTAATATCAGACAGCCTATTTGAACAGGCACAGTTTGAACTTTCATTTAACAGGAATTGGATTGCATATAACACAATAAATTATTTTTTGGATAAAGGAGATGTCTATTTTTTTGAGCACAAGGATGAAGCAATGGAGTTCTCAGAAAATAATATCAGTGAGTATGACAATTATAAAGTAATCCATGCTGATTCTATTAGAGATTTATTAACACAAATTCCGTATGAAAAACAGATGGCAAAGCAATTACAAAATGACCCGGATGCAAATGGTTTGCATAATAAAGACGGCAATGCATTTACAGATGCGTTAATTGACCATTTTGAAGGACAGCAATCATTATTTAATTCACAAGTAAAAACAAATGTTATGAACAATGAAAATTTTCAGTATTTAAGCGATAACCTTAAATACATGGGTTTCGGAGAAAATCTGAAACCGGAATTGGAAAAGAACCTGAATGAAGGGAAGGCAGAATTTCAGTTGCAGTATAAAGCTGAAATTAATAAGAAACCCTTTGAAGTAACGATGAACTTTCGCAAGTCAGATTCTTCGGACATGTACTTCTTTAATAACTATCATGCTTCGCTGCAAAAAAGCAATGGCGAAAAAATGGAGCAAACATTTTACCTGAACAAAGGGAAAGGTGTTACTGGCAAAGAAGCTTTCAATTTGCTGGATGGCCGTTCAGTACATAAAGATCTTGTTACAAAAGAAGGGCAGCCTTATAAAGCCTGGATACAATTAGATACAGGTGCTAAAGACAAAAACAACAATTTTGAAGTAAAACAGTTTCATGAAAATTATGGGTTTGATTTGAAAGGGGCTGTTGAAAAATTTGCTGTTGCAGAGTTGAAAGATCCGGAAAAGGAAAAGGCGTTGATGCAATCCTTACAAAAAGGAAATGTGCAATCCGTTACCATTGAAAAGGATGGCAGCAGTCATAAAATGTTTATTGAAGCCGATCCTCAATACAAGAAGGTAAACCTGTATGATTCCAATATGAAATTGGTGGCAAAAGAATCACTTGAACAGTACAAAGCAGGGGTTGATAAAGGCAGCAAGGCAATAAAGGAAGACGTTGGCGATGATAAAAAAAAAGATTTGAAACAGGAGGCTAAGCCTGAAAAAGAAAAGCTGGAAAAGAAAAACGGTCAAAGCCTGCTGCCTAAAAAAAGAGAAAGTAAAGGCAAGGGATTAGGAGTATCATAAATACTCCTAATCTTACTTATGGAAAATAAAAAATAGCATCATGAACATTCAAAATATTTCAGCACTTGCTGTACAATTGAAAGCCATCGGCTTTGATAATATGGGTTATTCTTTACTTAAAAGAATATGTCTATTACCCGCAAATTTTCTTATCTCAGAAAAAATGTCAAAAGAATCCGGGCAGGTGGTTTTCAATTTATACTTTGAGAAAGATAAAAAAAGCAATGGTTACACCTTGGAATATTATGATGCTGTTCTTCAAAAGGAATTATTATTTCCTGATTTGCAGTTTGAAAGAATCAGTATTGTGGGCCTCGAAGAAAACATAAAAAGCATTGACTGGAAAGCAGCATTTGATTTTAATGTAAAGAAGTCATTTAATCCTGATGATAAATCGAGCTATGAAAATGAACTGAAGATTGAACAGGCAATGGTCGATCTGTCCAAATTAGAAATGACTGAAGAAGGCAAACTCATTTCCATTTCATTGAAACAAAAATACTGGTCAGATATGCCATACTATGATTTGATGGGCCACATAACGAACGTAAAAAGTAAATCAGAATTAAGTCAGCGTTTTTATTGTGCAGAAGGGCAGCCGGTAATTTCTGCAGATGAGGCTTACCGTTTCTTACAAAACAAATGGTTAGAGAAGCAGTTACAATTAAAAAGAAAGCAGCAGGATAATGCAGATGAGTCAGAACAAGGTGATAATTCCAAGGCATCAGCAGGAAGTGGCTTATTAAAGAAGCGCAGGAATAATGGCACACAAAAGTTGAAAAGAACTAAAAGAAATCAGGATTAAATATGGAACTCTTTCCAGCATTAACAATTTTCTATAATGCTATCGCAGATGATGCAAGAATTGGTGCAACACATATCAGCATTTATATGGCATTATTGCAGCAATGGAATTTGAATGGTGGGGAAAATCCAATTTTAATAGAAAGATCCTTCATTATGAAATCAGCTAAAGTAAATGCCCGTTATACTTATAACAAGTGTATGAATTATCTGCATGAGTTTGGGTATATAATTTATCTGCCTTCTGCAAATTCTTCTACGCAAAGTAGAGTTTTTATTAACCCATTAAACTTCAAAGCACAAATGAATATTTAAAAGAAAAATTACAAAATTTCTAAAACAAGGAGGTGTGAGATGGAAAATGTGAGACCCGAAAAAGTAATAGAAATATTGAAAGCACATAATGTGCATATTTCATTGGAGCAAGCCCGGCTGATACTGGATTTTATGGTTAAATTTGCCCATATAGCGTTAACCAAAATTTCATAGCTATGACCGCAGATTTATATATCCGAGTAAGTACAGATGAGCAAGCTGACAAAGGTTATTCTCAAAGGGACCAAGATGACCGTTTGCGTAAGTATTGTGAGGCAAATCAAATTAAAGTTAGAAGGGTTATTTATGAAGACCATTCTGCAAAAACTTTTAACAGGCCACAATGGAATAATCTGTTAGCAGATTTAAAGAAACAACGTGGACAGATTAATGTTATTCTGTTTCTCAAATGGGATAGGTTCAGTCGCAATGCAGGCGATGCATATCAAATGATAAGCATCCTAAGAAAATTGGGTGTGGAACCCCAAGCTGTTGAACAACCTTTAGATTTAGCAATCCCTGAAAATAAACTCATGCTTGCTTTTTATTTAGCTGCACCCGAGGTCGAAAACGACCGTCGGGCTTTAAATGTTACCTATGGCATGAAGAAAGCAAGGAAGGAGGGGAGATGGATGGGTAAAGCGCCATTGGGTTATGCAAACAAAATTACAGAGGATGGAAAAAAATATATTGCACCAAAGGAACCGGGTGCAGGTATTTTGAAATGGGCTTTTCACACATTGGCAGAAGGTCAGTATCAGGTGGAGCAAATTTATAAAGAAGTAAATAAGAAAGGTTTCCCTATATGCAAGTCAGGATTTTGGAATTTGATACGTAATCCTGTTTACTGTGGTAAAATTTTAACCTGCGGTTGGAAAGAATTACATAAAACTTATGTTCCTGGTCAGCATGAGCCAATAATTACAGAATCTTTGTTTAATGAGGTGCAGGACTTTCTTGATGGAAAGAAAAAGAATTATCGTACCAAAGTAGGTTCTTTAGAAGTGCTTCAACTACGAGGCTTTATTAAATGTCCAAAATGCGGTAAACTTTTAACCGGAAGTGCATCAAGAGGTCATGGAGGCCTGTATTACTATTACCATTGCACGTCATCTTGTGGCTCTCGTTTTAAATCAGAACAGGCGAATCAACTTTTTGCCGGAGAACTAAAAAAATATGTTCCCCGACCAGGTATGAAAGAAGTATTTAAGTTGGTAATAAATGAGGTTTACCTGGCAAAAACAAAGAATCAAAAAGATGAACTTAAGAACATAAAAACGGAGTTAGAGCAGTTAAACAGCAGACTTGCCAAAGCAAGGGAATTGCTTTTATCGGGTGACCTTGATGGTTCGGACTATAAGGAAATCAAATCCGAATCTGAGCGGAAAATCGCTTATTTAGAGGGCAAAGTTTTGGATTTAAACCGTGGCACTACAAGTATCTCGGCCTTGCTGGATAAGGCTTTAAATGGCCTTGAAAAGCTTGATACGCTTTACACTGAGGCCGATACAAAGAAGAAACGAGAAATCATAGGTTCGATGTACCCCGAAAAATTGACTTTTGACGGAATCGGTTATCGAACCTCCCGGCTAAACGAAGCTGTTGAGCTAATATATAAGCTGGGAGAGGGTTTTAGCCAAAATGAAAAAGGACAAATCAGTAAAAAAACCGATTTGTCCTCGCTGGTTGGGGTGCTAGGATTCGAACCCAGACAAACAGAATCAGAATCTGTGGTGCTACCGTTACACTACACCCCAGTAAAAAAGCTAAGTTCTTTAAATAAATGGAAGGTTTTTAGTTGGGTTACTAGGATTCGAACCTAGACAAACAGAATCAAAATCTGTTGTGCTACCATTACACCATAACCCAATTTACCAGCTTTTATTTTTGGGAGTGCAAAAATAGGGGTTTTACATTTTAAAATGCTTAAAAATTGGTGATTGTTTTAGCTCGCCAATTCTTTTTCTTCTCTTGTTTTCAGCTCTTTTATTTTATCCAAAGCGCCGGCAACAACGTCACACATAATTACATAAAGCGCACCGGTTTGATAATTTTCATATATATATTCCAGGGCCTGGTTCTCATCGGCAATGGTCATAGTAGCAATTGAAGGGTTTTCTTCTTCAATTCCCTGCTTGAGCAAGCCTATTATTTCATCGGCTGTGCGCCCCCTTAAATTTTTATCGCAACGGATGATGATTTCATCAAAATTTTTGGCGCTGATTGCCCCCAGTTCTTTAATGTCTTCATCCCGCCTGTCGCCGGTACCGCTGATAACGCCAATTTTTTTAGGATAGTCCAGTTTATTCACAAAATCGCAAAGCAGGTTTAGGCCATGTGGGTTGTGGGCAAAATCTGCAAGAATGGTAAAGTTTTTAAAATTAAAAAAGTTTAACCTGCCCGGCGTAAGGGTAGAGGAAGGTAAAAAAGAGCTTAAAGCAGACCGTATGTCTTCAATACTGATATCCCGGTATAGATAGGCGGCCATTACTGCCGGAAGGCAATTATTGATATTATGTACGGCTTTGCCTTCAAAGGTTACGGGAATTTCTTTTACATGCATTACCCTAATTTTCCAGGTACCTTTTAGGATGCTTACATAGCCATTTTCAAATACGGTGGATAAGCCCCCTTTTTTACTGTGCTGTTTAATACGGGGATTGTTTTCATCCATGCTAAAAAGGGCAATATTGCAATCCAGGTTCTTTTTCATTTCATAAACCAGGTCATCATCCGCATTTAATACAGCATAGCCATGTGGAAAAACCGTTTCGGGCACTACCGCTTTCACCTTGGCCATTTGTTCTAAGGTGTTTATTCCACCTAAGCCCATGTGGTCTGATGCTACATTGGTTACAATGGCTACATCACAATTTTGGAAAGCCAGCCCGTTTTTTAAAATACCTCCCCGGGCACATTCCAAAATGGCAAAATCCACAGTGGGGTCTTTTAAAACAAATGTTGAGCTAACCGGCCCGGTGCAATCTCCCCTCATCATTAACTGGTTTTGAATATACACACCGTCGCTGGTGGTATAACCCACTTTTTTACCGGCTATTTTAGCAATATGTGCAGCAATGCGGGTGGTGGTGGTTTTTCCATTGGTGCCGGTTACCGCTATGATGGGTATACGCCCGGTGCTGCCTTTTGGAAAAAGCATATCCACTACAGGTTCGGCCACATTGCGGGGCAGGCCTTCGGCAGGTTCTATATGCATTCTAAATCCCGGGGCTGCATTTACTTCGAGTATAGCGCCACCGTTTTCGGAAACCGGTGTTTTTAAATCGGTGGCCATAATGTCAATGCCGCAAATATCCAAGCCAATAATTTTGGCTATACGTTCACACATAAAAATATTGGCGGGGTGCACTTCGTCGGTAACATCGGTAGAGGTTCCCCCGGTACTGAGGTTGGCGGTAGGTTTTAGCAAAACCAGTTCTTTTTTTGCAGGTACGGTTTCCAGGGTATATCCTTTATCGTCCAGCATTTTTTGGGTAAACTGGTCAATAGTTATTTGCGTTAAAACTTTTTCGTGTCCGTATCCCCGGCGGGGATCTTTATTGGTTTCATCAATAAGTTGTTGAATGCTGCTTTTACCATCGCCGGTTACGGCAGCCGGTGTACGTAATGCGGCACAAATAAATTTATAATTGATCACTAATATCCTAAAATCAAAGCCGGTAATAAACCGTTCTACTATTACGCTTCGGCTGTAATTTTTTGCTGCAGCAAAAGCAGTTAATGCCTGCTCCCAGGTATTGATATTGGTGGTATTTCCTTTACCATGGTTTCCATCAATAGGTTTTATTACCAAAGGATAACCGTATTTGGAAACGGCATCTTTTAAACCTTCTTCTGTTCTTATCACCACACCCCTTGGCACGGGAATTTCTGCAGCTTCAAGCAGGTTTTTTGTTTCTTCTTTATCGCAGGCAATGTCCACGGCAATATTACCCGTAGTGCTGGCAATAGTTGCCCTAATGCGTTTTTGGTGTACACCATAACCCAATTGCACCAGTGAGTGTTTGTTTAACCGAATAAAGGGGATGCCTCTTTTGCCGGCTTCATCTACAATGCATCCTGTACTGGGTCCCAGCCGGGTATCTTCCCTTATTTCTCTCAATCGTTGAATATCATCCGACAGGTCATAAAGTTTATCTGCAATTAAGGCTTCAGCGATTCTTACGGCTGCTTTTGCGGCATATACACCGGCATCTTCTTCTATATAACTAAAGCATACATAATATTCCCCTTCAACGCCGGTGCCCCTGGTACGGCCAAACCCCGTATCCATGCCGGCCAGGGTTTGCAATTCCAGGGCAATATGTTCTATAACATGGCCCATCCAGGTACCTTCAATTACCCGGTTAAAAAATCCACCGGGCTCACCTTCGCTGCAACGATGCTCGTATAAGGAGGGCATAAGCTTTTCCATCCTTTCTTTAAATCCGGGAATAAGATTGGTGGGCTTTTGTTCCATCTCTTCTAAATCGAGCTTCATTTGAATTAGTTTGGAACGGCGCACACTCCAGAAATTTGGCCCACGCATCACTTTTATTTCTACAATTCTCATGGATAATATTTTGGTATAGTTTAAAGCAGGAAGTTAGGAAAAGTTTTTTAATATGGAGAAGGGCTTTTGGGATTCTAAAGGCCATTTTCTTAAAATTAAGAATAAGGCTTCCGGTTAAAAAGATAAAGTGGGTAAAAGATTATATTAAATTATAACGCAATTAACACCCGTTAATAACTCTTAAAGTTTAATACTATACGTTTTATATTATTTTTGCGTTAACCCAAAAAAGAATTCATGATTGCTCCAAAAGGGAAATTAGTTGCAATAGGTGGTGCAGAAGATAAAGGAACAGATTTAGAAAAAGGTGAAATACACCGGGATAACCTCAATTTTTTTGAACTGGGCATTCTTCGCCGTATTGTGGAAGAAGCTGGCGGCACGGCTGCCCGTATAGAAGTGATTACAACAGCCAGCACCATACCGGTTGAAGTAGGCAAAAACTACCTTAATGCATTTGGAAAAATTGGATGCACCAATGTTGGCATTATGGATATCCGTTCCAGGAAAGATACCGTAAATAAAGACTACCTGGAACGTATTAAAGTTTGCGATGCCGTAATGTTTAGCGGCGGCAACCAGCTTAGGCTGAGTGTAACCGATGGCGGAACAGAATTTTTATCAATACTAAAAGAACGATATAAAAAGGAAGAACGGTTTATAATTGCCGGAACCTCGGCCGGGGCTATGGCTATGAGCAATACCATGATTTATGAAGGGAGCGCCGATAAAGCACATTTAAAAGGTGCAGTAAAAATTACTACAGGGCTGGGGTTTGTAAACAATGCCATTTTTGATTCGCATTTTGAAAAACGGGGCCGGTTTGGAAGGCTGGCACAGGCCGTGGTATGCAACCCCGGTTGTATTGGCGTGGGCCTAGGCGAAGATACCGGTATGATTATTTCCGAAGGCAATAAAATGGAAGCTATTGGCAGCGGGTGTGTAATTGTGATTGACGGCTATGATATTGGCTATAGCAATATTGCAGATATACCCGATGGAAACCCTTTTTGTATCGAAAACTTAAAAGTTCATTTCCTGGAAAGAGGCAATGGGTATCTGCTTAATGAACGTAAATTTATACCCGAAGTTAGAGAAGGTGCCAGGGTGAAAAAACAGGTGGAAGTGGAATAAGGTTAATTTTTCCTAAATAGATCACACTATTTTCTTCGAAGAAATTATTTTATTGAACCATTTTTCAATGGATGTTTTCTTATTACTTTGTTTCAATGCTTTGGGGTTTTCCTTAATTTATGAATTCCGGCAAACCAACTTTACACTTCAAAAACGTCTGTAACCTTATCCGGAATTTTTTTCTTGCAGCTTTTAAAAAACAGTACATTTAATACCCTGATTTAGCAGTTAATCATTCATAAAACCTAATGAATTGTGCTATGAAAATTATTGCAATAGGCGATTTACATGGCAGAACGCTATGGAAATACATTGTTTCAAAAGTAGATTTTGATGTAGTGGTTTTTATCGGCGATTATTTTGATACCCATGAAAATATTTCGCCGGTACAGCAAATAGAAAATTTCAAGGAATTGCTGGATTATAAAAAACAACTTCCTGAAAAAGTTGTATTGCTGTTCGGTAATCATGATTATCACTATTTTCCCTGGGTGGAAAGAAAGTATAGCGGATTCCAGGATGAATATGATACTGAAATTCTGGAAATTCTTCACAATGCCTTACAGGAAGGGTTGATGCAGATGTGCTATAAGTACAAAAAATTTGTATTTACCCATGCAGGAATCACAAAAACATGGCTTTCAAAAGCCGGCTATAAAAATAATTATCCCGTTGATATATTTCTAAATGATTTATTTGTAAAACATCCTCACAAGTTTGAATTTTCCATGGGCGATAATTATTCTTTAACCGGGGATGATATATGCCAAAGCCCAATTTGGGTAAGGCCAAAGAGTTTAAGTAAAAACGCCTTAAATGGCTATATTCAAATTGTTGGACACACCGTGCAGGAAAAAATTAATGTAATAAATAATTCTATTATCCTAATAGATACGCTGGGTAAATCAGCACAGTTTTTAGAAGTTAGAGAAGAGGGATGGAAAATTCTTCAACTGAGTATGGATAATGCCAGCAGGGAAATTCACATCGGGGAAGTAAACCACAGCATCATTTGATTTTCAATTCAGTAAATTTAAAAAAAGTGATTTGTGTTGTTGAGATGACTACACCGCCTTCACTAAAAAATAATTTTTCTTTCCTTTTTGAATAAGCAGGTATTGTTCATGCAGCAACCACTCGTTATTGATGATTTGCTGAGCGTCGGTAATTTTTTTCCGGTTGATACTTAGCCCGCCATTTTGAATCATTTTTCTTGCTTCGCCCCTGCTGGGAAACACCTCAGTATCTGCCAAAAGGCTTATCACATCTATGCCTGAGGCAATTTTATTTTGGTCAACATCTTTTTTTATAATGCCCTCCATGCTGTTCAAATCTTCAATGCTTAAATCTTCGGCAGCGGCATTTTGTGAGGCAAAAAGTTTTGCCGTGGTTTCAATGGCTTTTTGATATTCAGCATCGCCATGTACAAACACGGTAATTTCTTTGGCCAGTGTTTTCTGCAACAACCTTTCACCGGGGTTATTACGGTGTTGGGCAATTACATCTTCAATAGATTTTTTATCCAGGAATGTAAAAATTTTAATCCAGGTTTCCGCATCGGCATCGGTGGCATTTACCCAAAACTGGTAAAACTGGTAAGGGCTTGTTTTTTCTGCATCCAGCCAAATATTGCCGGCTTCCGATTTTCCAAATTTACTGCCATCCGCTTTAGTGATGAGTGGTGATGTAAAAGCAAAAGCCTCGCCCCCGCATTTTCTTCGGATCAGCTCTGTACCGGTAACGATATTTCCCCATTGGTCGCTGCCGCCCATTTGCAGCCTGCAATTTTTATGGTTATAAAGCCAATAGTAGTCGTACCCTTGTATTAACTGGTAGGTAAATTCGGTAAAAGATATGCCGCTCTCTCCTTCAATGCGTTTCTTTACGCTTTCTTTGGCCATCATATAATTTACGGTGATATGCTTGCCTACATCTCTTATAAAATCCAAAAAGCCAATGGGTTTAAACCAATCATAGTTATTTACAATTTCGGCAGCATTTGGCCTGGAGGGGTTAAAATCGAGATATTTCTCTAATTGCTTTTGTATGCCGGCAACGTTTTTTTGCAATACCTCTTCACTTAATAAATTTCTCTCGGCGCTTTTGCCACTGGGGTCGCCCACCATACCTGTGGCGCCTCCCACAAGCGCCAGGGGTTTATGCCCGGCTTTTTGCAAATGCACCAATAATAATATTTGTACCATACCACCTATATGCAGGCTTTCTGCAGTGGGGTCAAAGCCAATATAAGCCGTGGTTACTCCTTTATTTAACTGTTCTTCGGTTCCGGGCATTATGTCCTGTAACATTCCCCGCCATTTCAGTTCTTCAATTAATGTATTCATGTTGCAAAGTAAAAAGGTTTGCAAAAATGGTTAGTTTTTTGCAAATACCCGGATAAAATTTGAATTGCTTAAAGTGCATAATTAAGCAGCAAAAGCCCCGATTATATCGTCTAATTTTAATATTATTGCCAATGGATAATGAAAACCAATAAACTTGTCATTAATTCGTATTATAATAAATATTAATGCACAATTTATAAAGTAAAAATACGTTTTAATAAATACGTAATTATCCAAACTTGTAACTTACCAACCAAGAAAACATGAAAAAAAGCCTTGCTGCTTTCATCCTTATTGGCCTTTTACTGCCCGGTAAAGGCTATAGCCAGTTTAGAAAGTATTCCAACGAATTTTTAAATATCGGGGCCGGCGCCCGTGGGCTGGCAATGGGCAATGCCCAGGTGGCCAGTGTAAATGATGCTTCGGCAGGATACTGGAACCCTGCCGGATTAACCGGCGTTAAAGATGTACCCAATCTTGCATTAATGCATGCTGAATATTTTTCCGGAATTGCAAAATATGAATATGCATCACTGGCCATACCGGTGCAGGATAATAAACGTACGCTGGGGTTTTCATTACTGCGTTTTGCCGTAGATGATATTCCCAATACTTTATTTTTAGTGGAACCCGATGGAAGCATTAATTATAACAATGTGCAGGCTTTTTCATCTGCAGATTATGCCTTTCTTTTTTCATTTGCCCAAAAATTAAAAGATGAAGAAGACTATAAAATAAGCATAGGGGCTAATGCAAAAGTTATTTATAGAAAAGTAGGGCATTTTGCCAACGCCTGGGGTTTTGGGTTGGATGCCGGGATCCAAATTCAAAAAAATAAGTGGAGACTGGGTTTAATGGCCAGGGATGTAACCACCACTTTTAATGCCTGGAGTTTTAAATTTACCGAGCAGGAAAAAGAAGTGCTGTATTTAACTAAAAACGATATTCCGGTAAAATCTACCGAACTCACAGCGCCAAGGCTGGTTTTAGGTGGCGCCTATAATTTTTCCATTAGCCAAAAAATTAAATTACTTGCCGAGGCCAATGTGGACCTTACTTTTGACGGAAAAAGAAATACCTTACTCAGCAGTAACCCGGTGAGCATTGATCCGCACCTGGGCCTGGAAGCTTCTATAAACGATGTGTTTTTTATACGGGGCGGAATTACCAATTTTCAAAAAGCGCTTGCCGATGAAGATACGTTAAACCAGAAAAAGGTTTGGATTTATCAACCCAGCGCCGGGGCAGGGTTTAAAATTAAAAATGTATCTGTAGATTATGCCTTTACCAATTTGGCCAACCAGCAAAACCCGTTATATACGCATATTGTATCGCTTAGGATTAACCTTACCAAAAAACATGAAGATTAACTTATAATATCCTGAAATAATGAAAAAAATATTTTTAGCCCTCTTATTAATTTCAAGCCTTGCTGTTTCAGCACAATGGAATAACAGTTGGATTGATTATTCCAAAACCTATTATAAGTTTCAATTGGCCAACGATACCTTAACCCGTATTCCTCAATCGGTACTTGCCGGCCTGGGATTGGATGCGGTAAATGCCGATCATTTTCAATTATGGAGAAACGGCCAGGAAGTACGCTTATATACATCGGTTTCCGGGGCTGTATTACCCGGTGGCGGCTATATTGAATTTTGGGGAGAAAAAAATGATGGTAAACCCGATAAAGTTTTATACCGCAACCCCGATTTTCAACTGGCCGATAAATACAGCCTGGTTTACGATACGGCATCCTATTTTTTAACCGTTAATACTGCTGGGAATAACCTGCGCTTTACGGATGAAGTAAATGGAACTCCGGCAAACCCAACACCGGACCCGTTTTATATGAGAAAAATTGTGGTGAATTTTCGCAATAACCTAAACCGTGGATGGGCGCATGATGCCGGTGAATATGTTTACTCCTCTTCGTATGACCAGGGTGAAGGATGGACCAGCCCGAATATTACTTCTGCGGGCTCACTTTCTCAACCCCTCAATAATTTAAATCAATATACTGCCGGGCCACCCAACAGCTTAACGGTTTGGGCTAATATTGCCGGCAATGCCCCCAATATCCGTAGTGTAAGGATTCGGTTAAATGCAAACGTAATTACAGAAATTCCCATTGCAGGCTTTAATTATAATAAAGTTCTCATGCCCGATCTCCCTTTATCGCTTTTGGGCAATAACCCTAATGCAACCCTGTTTGTGCAAAATCTATTTGCTACCACTACCGACAGGATTGTTGTAGGTTCAATGGGGATCACCTATCCATCTACGTTTAATTTTAATGCTTCCAAAAACTTTTATTTTGAATTGCCCGCCGCAGGTGGTGGCAACCATTTACAGATTTCCAATTTCAACTTTGGCGCTGTTCCGCCGGTATTGTATGACCTTACCCTTGGAAAACGATATGTAGGGGATATTACATCAGTTCCGGGTAAAATAAGATTTGCCTTGCCGGCATCTGCAGAACCCCTGAGGAAATTTATCCTGGTAAACGAGGAAGCTAATAATATTTATAATGTTACCCAGGCAACGGCAAGAAATTTTGTGAACTATAATAATATAGATCAGCAGGGCGATTATGCAATAGTTACCAGCAGCGCTTTGTTTAATGACGGAAACGGAAATAATTATGTAGAGCAATACCGGGCCTACCGGGCATCTGCAAATGGAGGTAGTTTTAACGCAAAAATTTATGATATAAATGAAATTACCGACCAGTTTGGATATGGAATAAAAGGCCACCCCGATGGGTTGCGGAACTTTATTTTATACTCGGAGCAGCAATTTCAAATTAAGCCGCAATATATTTTTGTAATTGGCCGTGGAGTTTCTTATTATGATTACCGTTCACAAAACTTAGATAGCGACCCAAGGCTGCCGCTCATGGATATTGTTCCTACTTATGGATGGCCGGCTTCAGATATTTTGCTTACCTGCCCTCCCGGAACCACGGCTCCCGTAGTACCCATTGGCCGACTTGCAGCAATAAATGGTGCCGAAGTAAATGTTTACTTGCAAAAAATGCAGGAATATGAAACCGCACAACGTACAGCATCCTGCAATATTGAAGATAAAGCCTGGATGAAAAATGTACTGCATGTGGTTGGAGGTAAAGACAGCTCCGAAAATGCTTTGTTTGGACAGTATATGTATAACTACGAAACCATTATTGAAGACACATTATTTGGGGGGCATGTGGAAACTTTTACCAAAACCAGCAGCAGTGTAATCCAGGAAGCCAACAGCCAGCGAATTTTAGAGTTGTTCGACCAGGGTTTAAGTTATATCGGTTATTTTGGGCACTCATCGGCCACAACATTTGAGTTTAACTTAAGTAACCCTGAGAATTATCATAACCCCGGGAAATATCCTTTCTTCCACGCTAGCGGCTGTAATGCCGGTAACTATTATACATTTGACCCCTTGCGTTTATCCGGCGCTAATTTTACCTTATCCGAAAAATATGTGTTAACACCGGAAAGGGGAAGTATAGGTTTTTTGGCCGACACCCATTTTGGGGTTCCGCCATTCCTGGATTTTTATAACCGGGCTTTTTACCGTGCTTTTAGCAATAATATGTATGGTAATACCGTAGGGAAGCAGTTAGATCATGTTATCAGCGGATTATATTCTCCCGGCAACGACTTTTTGACCCGGGTGCACCTTGAAGAAATTACCCTGCACGGCGACCCTGCACTTAAAATAAATAATTTTAATAAGCCCGATTTTGTTGTGGAAGATAACCTCGTTAAAACCAAGCCATCTATTATTTCAGTGGCCGATGTGAGCTTTGAGATTGATGTAAAAATGATGAATATCGGCAGGGCAACAGGCGATTCCATTAAGGTAAGTGTAAAAAGAAAATTACCTTCCGGCACTATAGTAAATTTATACGACAGCCTGGTACCGGGTACCCGCTATATTGATTCTTTAAAATTCCCGATTGTAATTTCACCCACTACCGATAAAGGCCTTAACCAGGTGATAGTATCCCTGGATTATACATCAAGGGTTGATGAACTTTGCGAAACCAATAATACCATAACAAAAGATTTTTACATTTTTGAGGATGAACTCAGGCCTTCTTCACCGTACAACTACTCCATCGTTAATCAGCAAAATATCACTTATGTGGCCAATACGGCAAACCCCCTGGGCCAAATGAGAGATTATGTGATGGAAATAGATACAACAGAATTATTTAACTCTGCTTTTAAAAAAACATATAATGCCAGCGGAAGCGGTGGTATTGTAGAGTTTAACCCTTCCAACCTTACTTTTGTGGACAGTACCGTTTATTATTGGAGGGTTGCAACCGTACCTACCGGATCCGGCGATTACATCTGGAACGGATTTTCATTTACCTATCTTCAAAACAGCAGCCCGGGCTTTAACCAGGCGCATTATTATCAAAAATTAAAAAGCGCTTATTCAAACATTTCTTTAAACGATGCCCGTAAGCTGCAGTTTGATTTTAATAATACGGAGTTGAATATTTCCACCGGTAACTATCCGCCCAATGCCGATCCGTTTACTTTTATCACCATGGGGGTGTACCCGGTAAGTGATTGGGGCAATTCATTTAATACTTTGCAATTGGTGGTTTTAGACGGAGTAACAGGTACCGTTATAAAAAATGCCTTGCAAAATGGTACCGGCCTTTACGAAAGCTCCCCGCCGGCACCAAGGTTTAACCAATTTCAATTTCCGTTTAATAGCGCTATTGACCGTAGAAAAGTGGTGCGGTTTATTAATGCAATGCCGGCCAATGCCATCATTATAATGTATAACCTGATTAATAATAATACGGTTACCAATCAATTTGCACCCGTGTGGGCTACAGATGCCACCACATTCGGGTCAACCGATTCTTCATTGTATCATGTGTTGAAAAATTATGGTTTTTCCATGCTGGATCAATTTACTTCCAACAAGCCGTTTATTTTTAAATTTACGAAAAATAGCCCGGCAGCAACTTACCAGCAAATCGGTTTATCTGCTACACAGGTAATTACGGCTACATTACCGCTTACAATTACCCGGGTAAATGGTTTGATTACCTCGCCGGTATTTGGCCCTGCAAATGAATGGCAATATTTTCATTGGGGCGGTGCGCCCAAAGAATCTCCAACCAAAGATTCAATACGCTACAAGATTATAGGTATTACCAATTCAGGCAATGAAACCGTGCTCATGAACCTCGATAGCAGCAGCAAGCATGTGGATATTTCTTCCATAGATGCCGGGCAATACCCGTATGTGAAATTACAAATGGAACAATACGACAGCTTAAAAGGTACGCCTTATGAATTGGATTATTGGAGGTTAAATTACCTGCCCGTACCGGAAGGTGCTGTAGCTACCAATTTATTTTTCACTATGACCGATAGTGTTACCCAGGGTGAACAGGTTCCTTTTGAAGTGGCGTTTAAAAACATCAGCCCGGTAGCTTTTTCCGATAGTATTAAAGTGGATTTAAAAGTAATTGACGAAGCCAATGGCACGCATCTTATTAATGTGCCAAAACTAAAACCGCTGCAACCCAATGATACGGCCATAATTAGGGCGGTAATTGATACCCGAACGCTTAGCGGCATTAATACCGTTGCCCTTGATGTAAATCCAAACCAGGACCAGCCCGAGCAATTACATTACAATAATGTGTTGTACGCCGATTTATTTGTAAGTGCAGATAAATTTAACCCGTTATTGGATGTAACTTTTGATGCGGTTCATATTCTAAACCGGGATATTGTAGCCAGCAGGCCAAATATTTTAATTAAGTTAAAAGACGAAAGCCGCTTCCTGGCTTTACAGGATACAGCGCTTATAAAAGTTCAGGTAAGGTACCCCGACCAAACACTGCATAACTACAATTTTGGAGATACCATGCAATTTATTCCCGCCGATCTTAGCTCGGGTGAAAATACTGCCAGCATTGAGTTTAGGCCTTATTTCCCGGATGATGGCGAGTATGAATTAATTGTTTCCGGCAAAGATGTAAATGGAAACCAGGCCGGTTATTTAAATTACAGGGTATTGTTTAATGTAATTAACAAACCCATGATTTCAAACCTGCTCAACTATCCCAATCCGTTTACCACTTCTACCGCCTTTGTATTTACCATTACCGGCAGCCAGGTGCCGCAAAATTTGCGTATTCAAATTTTAACCATTACCGGTAAAGTGGTTAAAGAAATTACCAAAGAAGAATTAGGCTCCATTCATGTGGGTAATAATATCACCGATTATAAATGGGATGGTACCGATATGTATGGTCAAAAACTGGCCAACGGGGTATATCTCTACAGGGTAATTACGAATTTAAACGGCAAAAAACTGGATAAGTACAGCGGAACCAACAGTAATGGAGATGTAATCAGCGAAGGGGTAAACAGTACCGATAAGTATTTTAATAAAGGATACGGCAAAATGTATTTGCTGCGTTAATTTTCCTAAATCGAAAAACGAAAAGGCTGCTTCTTTACCGGGCAGCCTTTTTTATTTTTACTTTTGCAAAAAATAAGAATGGCAAAAATTCCAATAAACATTGCCACCGGCAGCCTGCAAAAAGAAGAAATTATTGTGGGGATTGATTTGGGTACCACCAACAGCCTGGTTTCCATAATACATCCCGATAGTAAACAGGCCGTAGCCTTAAAAGAGCATGATGGCAGTTCGCTGGTACCCAGTGTAATTTACTTTGATGATAAGGGAAACGTTACCGTAGGAGAAGCGGCGCTCCGGTATTTAATTTCGGCGCCGCAGCAAACCATTTTTTCGGCTAAGCGGTTAATGGGCAAAAGCTACCATGATGTAAAAGACAAATCTGTTTTTTATGGTTATAAAATTATTGACGATAATTCCGAAAACCTGGTGAAAGTGCAGGTTGCCGGTAAATTTTACTCACCCATAGAACTATCCGCTTTTATTTTAAAAGAATTAAAGCAAAGGGCCGAACATATTTTAAAAACACCCGTTACCAGGGCCGTTATTACGGTGCCCGCCTATTTTAACGATGCCCAGCGAAACGGCACCAGGGATGCCGGTAAACTTGCAGGGCTTGATGTGTTGAGAATTATAAATGAACCAACAGCAGCAAGCCTGGCTTATGGAATTGGGTTAAAAACTAATGAAGACAAAACCATTGCCGTATATGATTTAGGCGGCGGCACTTTTGATGTATCCATACTAAGCATTACCGATGCGGTATTTGATGTGTTAAGTACCAACGGCAACACCTACCTGGGCGGGGATGATATGGATAATGCCATTGTACAGTATTGGCTGCAAAAAAATCAGCTTAATGCCGATCAGGAGCCGGGTAAATCCTACCGAAAATCGTTACGGATAAAGGCAGAAGAGGCAAAAAAACATTTATCGCAGAATGAACAATTTACTGCTAATGACCCAAATCTTGATTTATTGATTACCCAAAAAGAGTTTAATGCCTTAATTCAACCTTTGGTGGATGAAACCATTACCTGTTGCCAGAATGCATTGAAAGATGCCGGGTTAACCGCAAAAGATATTGATGCTGTGGTAATGGTAGGCGGAAGTACCCGGGTGCCCTTAGTGAAGAATTCCGTTAGTGAATTTTTTGGCAAGCCGGTGAACGATAGTTTGAACCCCGATGAAGTGGTATCCTTAGGTGCAGCCATACAGGCCGATGTTCTTGCCGGAAACAACAAGGATATTTTATTACTGGATATCACGCCACTTAGCCTTGGTATTGAAACGGCAGGTGGGCTGATGGATGTATTAATTCCCCGAAACTCAAAAATACCATCCAAAGCGGCAAGGCAATACACTACACAGGTTGATGGCCAAAGCAGTATGCGCATCAGTGTTTACCAGGGGGAACGGGACCTGGTGAACGACAATCGTAAACTTGCAGAGTTTAATTTAAAAGGTATCCCTGCAATGCCGGCAGGCCTTGCTAAAATTGAAATTTCTTTTACCATAAATGCCGATGGCATTTTAAATGTAACCGCTAAAGAATTGCGCAGCCAGGTAGAACAGTCCATTGAAATAAAACCCCAATATGGCATTACGGATGCCGAAGTGGAAAAAATGCTCCTCGATTCCATCACCCATGCCCAAGAAGACATTGCCAACCGGGCTCTTGCAGAAGCCAAAACGGAAGGGGAACAACTTTTGAAAACCACGGAGCGGTTTTTGCAAAAAAATGTAAGCCAGCTTACGGCCCTTGAATTAAAAAATACGGCAGAAGCTATGCAGGCGCTTCAATTATCTCTTTCTTTAAACGATAAAAACCTGGTGCATACCAAAATTGAGGAGTTGAATAATATTAGTAAGCCCTATGCAGAGCGCATTATGGACAATGCCCTATCTTCGGCAATGAAAGGAAAATCAATTGCCTAAATTCACTGCATGAATTTAACTACCGAAAGGTTTACCAATAATTTTGATTTTTTACGGGTAATGGCGGCTTTGCTCATTGCCTTTTCACATTCCTATGCTTTGCTAAACCAATACCCGGTTGAGCCTTTTATGTTGCTCACAAACCACAAGTACGATGGTTCCTTTATTGCCCTGGGGATCTTTTTTAGTATTAGCGGTTTCCTGATCACCAAAAGTGCTGTTCATTCCACCTCATTATTGCATTATGCCTGGAAACGGTTTTTGAGGATACAGCCTTTATTAATTGTTGTAACGTTATTATCCATTTTCCTCATTGGGCCTTTGTTTACCGGCCTGGATATGCGGAGTTATTTTTCCAGCCCTGAAACTTATACGTATTTGCGGAATAGTTTTCCGGCTACCGGTATTCAATTTGGTTTGCCCGGCGTATTTGAACACAACCTGAAAGAAAACGGTATTAACGGATCTTTATGGACACTCATTGTAGAAGAAAGGTTGTATATTTTTACAGCATTGATTTTTTTCTTACAGCACAAATACAAAAAACCCTATATTCTCTTAATTGTATTTTACAACCTGCTGTACATTTGGAATCAAAAAATAGGGCAATTTTCTTCATCCAATTTATTAAACGGTCAGTCGGCTTATTATGCCTTAATGTTTCTCAATGCCGGGCTGTTTTACCTGTCCGGTTATGATTTTAAACAAAAGCCTTCGGTCTTTTACATTTTACTGATCGGCCTGCTTCTTGCGGTTTCCCTTATTTTTCCGGCGATGGACTATTTTCAACTTATTTTTTTTCCGCTACTGGTTATTGTATTTGCCTACCTTAGGATGCCCACCAATAAAGCCGGTAAATGGGGCGATTTTACCTATGGCATTTATATCTTTTCGTTTCCGGTGCAGCAAATGCTTATTGCTTTTGCAAAAGGTAGCTTAAAACCATTGCAGCTTTTTGCCTATACCGTTGCTATTTGCCTTCCCCTGGCCATATTAAGCTGGCATATATTGGAGAAAAAAATGCTGAAACTAAAAGATCGTATAAAATAATCCTATCCCTTGAGAGCTGTTTTTTGATTGTCGTAGTTTTTCATGGATTCCGTTAAAACGAGCAACAATAAACCTAATTCCCCCACCTGCATGTATGGGCCAAAGGTTAAGGGAAAATTATGGAACAATAAAAAGCAAAAAACAAGAAGCCCTAATTGCCATTTATAAAGGTTTGCATTAAGCAATAAAAGAAGCAGGGGAAATAGCCATTGAATTCCATTGTATCCCGCTCTCAACGAGGGTGAGAAAATTTCTGCTAAAATATAAAGGGCAAATGCAAGCAGAAATACCTGGTAGGTTGCCGGCTTAGCGTTTTTATGAACCTTCTTAAAGAAATACAAAAGGATTAGAACGAGAAATAAAAAAGAGCTATAAAGCGCCAACAGGCTGGGTTTTAATCCCGGTAAATGGAAAAAATTTCCGGCAGCGCTAATCACATATACATTAAACCCTTTTACATTTCCCAAATTTTCCATGCCTTCTATCACTTTGGGGTATTCAAAATTAAAAGGGGTAAGCTGCAACGGTATTTTATCAAAATACATTTGCTTGTATTTTCCCATGGCTTCAAAGTATTGCCACCAGTATTTTTGAAAGGGTAGAACCAACAGGCCTATGCCCGATGCAAGTCCAAGTGCCCATCCTTTTATCCATTTCCATTCTTTTTGGATTAAAAAAGGCAGGAGTATAATGCCGGCAAAGGGCCGGAAGAAAAGGAATAAACCCCCTAAGATGCCGCTAATAAGTGTTGCATATTTTGTTTTTTTTTGAAAGGTAAAATACAGTAGCGAAAAATAAAAGCAATAGCCCAAATACATTTGCCCACGTTCCAGCTCTGCAAGAAAAAAATCAGAACAGAGCAAGCCTATTGTAACCAACGCCACCGGGTAAACGTTTTTTAATTTAGCGGATTTAAGCAAGAGTAAAATTGTTCCAATGGCAAAACCAATTTCTAAAATAGCCCACAGCCACCGTATCGTTTTATACGGTAATTGATACATGGGGTACAAAACCGTCATAACCGCAGGGGTTACTACATTGCCATTCGCCAGTTCCCCTTGTTTATTTCCGGGTGAAAGAAATCGTTCATGATCTCCGGGTTTCCAAAAATAAAAATAAGGGGATTGGTCGGTTCCAAGAAGGCGGGTACTGGTGACCCGGGTTCTTAAATCACAGCCGCCATAAGTTTTTACATCAGTATATGCTTTATACAGTGTAAAGGCTACCCACATCAAAAGGATTGCAAAAATCACTTTCTTTGCGAGGTTATTTTTTGGCCCTATCAGCATTGGGTTACCCATTGTATTCTTCACCCGTATTAATTTCCCAAATAGCCGCTTTATTAATATTGCCGGTTTTTATTTGCCTTACGGCCTCCATAGCCGTAAGCATGGAGTGATCGGTGTTATTATAACGGTGCATTCCATTTCTACCGATTAAAAATAAATGGGTAAAGCCGTCTAAATATTGCCTTACTTCTTCAATTTTATCATAAGTGCCAAAATAGGCCGGGTAGGCTTTTTCCATTCGTATTACCGTATGGTCCATAATATCTTCCTGGTCTGCAAGCCGGGTTTGCTGCAATTCTGTAATGGCAATATCTAAAATTTCCCGGTTACTTAAATTCCAAAATCGGTCATTTACACTACAAAAATATTCCAGGCCCAGCCAAATGGTATTGGCATCTTTTACCATTGCCGGGCTCCAGTTATTAAATATTTGCAGGCGGCCCACTTTCACATCTTTATCCTGTATATAAATCCAGTTATCTTTAATAAAACCGGGTTTAAGTTTTTTCACTAAAACTCCTACGGTAATAAAATCCCGGTATTGCAGGCCATCGGCTATTTGGGCAATTTGTTGCGGAACAATTGCGCCGGGTAACGCTGCAACCAGTTCCTTTACCGGCATGGTGGAAATAAAATAATCGGCCCGGTAGGTTTTGGTTATTCCATCGGGCGTGATAGTGGTTGCTGAAATCAATTGATTATTGGAAACCTCCAGCCGGGTTACCGGTTCATTAAAAAAGATTTCACCGCCTTTTTCAATAATTTTTTGGGCCACAATCTGCCACATTTGCCCCGGGCCGTATTTGGGGTAAAGAAATTTTTCTATAAGTGAAGTTTGAACTTTTTTTTGATCTTGATTTGGGTTAAAAATATGGCGCAACACTTCTTTGATGGATAGCCCTTTAATGCGCTGGTGGCCCCATTCAGCCGGGATGTTGTTGCAGGATACCCCCCAAACTTTTTCGGTATAGGATTTAAAAAATGTTTGATAAAGTTCGGCGCCAAAACGGTTGATGATAAAATCTTCCAGGCTTTTTTCGGGTTTTACGGGTTTAATGCTGTAAAAAAGATAAGAGCCTACTATTTTTATAAACTTTAATAAACCCAGTTTGCGAATAGTATGCAAAGAGAGTTTTAACGGGTAGTCAAAAAAATGGCCGCCATAATAAATACGGGATACCCTGTTGCGAACCAACATAATGTTTTCATCATCGGTATTCGCAGCATAATGAGTGGCGTTTAAAGTAAAATGTTTGTGTTGATAGGTGAGCTCAATATTTTTTCCCGGGGTTTCTTCCAGGGGCATTTGGTTGAGCCACCATTCATTAACTTTCTCCGACTTGGAAAAAAACCGGTGACCGCCAATATCAATCCGGTTGCCTTTATAATTTACGGTTTTTGACAGGCCGCCAATATCCGTGCTTTTTTCAACAACAATGGGTTTAATGTTGGTATGGGCCAGTAATTCGTAAGCTGCAGTAAGGCCGGCCGGCCCGGCACCAATAATTAAAGCAGTTTTTTGCGACATGTATTCAAGTTATAAAACTGCAATATACTGTACCCATTGTTAGGAAATGGATTGTAAGCGCTGGATGTACTTGCCCAGCAAATCAAATTCAATATTCACCAACGAACCGGTTTTTATTTGCAGCATATTGGTATGCTCAAAAGTGTAAGGGATAATTGCAACAGAAAAATGAGTTAGGCCAATGTTAAAAATGGTAAGGCTGATACCGTTTAGGCAAATTGAACCTTTTTCAATGATGTGGCCGGCATATTTTTTATCTATTTCAAAACTAAACTCAGTGCTGCCTTCTTTTTTTATCTTATGGGTGCATTCGGCTACCGTATCCACATGGCCTTGAACAATGTGCCCGTCAATGCGGCCGTTCATGGGCAGGCATCTTTCCAGGTTAATGGTATCATTTATTAACCAGTTGTTTAAATTAGTTTTTAAAAGGGTTTCTTCAATTGCCGATACCCTGTGGGTATTGCCTTTTACTTCTTCTACCGTAAGGCATACCCCGTTATGGCTTACACTTTGGTCGGGCTTTAATTCAGCGCCAAGGGCAGATTCCACATAAAATATCTTGTTTGAACCTTTTTTTTCAACACCGGCAATTTTTCCTGTAGTCTCAATAATTCCTGTAAACATGCCTCAAATTTCGCCAAGAAAATGTATTTATTGCAATAAAATGTATATATTTGCGCCCCGGTTTATAATTGAACCGGTATTTTTCACCAAAAGGAGGTATTTAAATGCTTATTATTGATTCAAAAGATTGTGAAAACATTGACAAGGCGCTTAAAAAGTACAAAAAGAAGTTTGAAAAAAGCCGCACTTTATTACAATTGCGTGAACGTCAAGCTTTTACAAAGCCGTCTGTAAAACGTAGAACGCAAGTTTTAAAAGCCGTTTACAAGCAGCAAATGGCATCTGGTAAAATAGATTAATTGCAGTTTTAGAATTAATAACTATATTGAAACCGGTATCATGATGTACCGGTTTTTTTATGCCATCACAGTCTCATTCGCCTGTACGGGCTTTTTTAGATTACTTAAAGTTTCAAAAGCGCTATAGCCGGCATACCATAATGGCCTATGAGAACGACCTGGTAGGTTTTTTTTCTTACCTGGAGGAGCAATATGGTGAAATGGCGATTTCAGATATTAAACCGGCATTTATCCGAAGTTGGCTGGCCGGACTCAAAGCAGATGAAAATTGCAGTGCAAAAACCATCAACAGAAAAATTTCAAGTCTTCGGTCTTTTTTTAAATTTCATTTAAAAAAAGGCACTATTTCGGCTCATCCCATGGCCCTGGTTAACGGCCCAAAAATACCCAAAAAACTACCGGTATTCGTTCAGGAAGCCGATATGGACGTACTCTTCAGGCATGTAGAATTTTCCAATGACTGGAAAGGGCAAACAGAAAAGCTGCTGCTCTCTCTTTTGTATCAAACCGGTATGCGAAAAGCAGAGTTGATAAGCCTTAAAGACCATCATTTAGACCATGCTAAAAATACCCTAAAGGTTTTGGGAAAAGGAAATAAAGAACGCATTTTACCTCTTGATTCCGGGCTGGTTAAAAGCCTGCAAGATTATATTAAGTGCAAAAAAGAACAATTTATAAACCCGGTTGAAGATGCACTGTTTGTTACAGAAAAAGGCAAAAAGCTAGGCCCAAGGCAGGTTTATACCATTGTTAAGCATTACCTTTCATTAATAACTACCGTAGATAAAAAGAGTCCACATATTCTAAGGCATAGTTTTGCCACACATTTAATGAACGGCGGGGCCGACTTGAATGCCGTTAAAGAACTGCTTGGCCATAGCAGCCTTGCCTCAACCCAGGTTTATACCCATAATACCATCGAAAAATTAAAAGAAGTTTTTAAAAAATCCCATCCCAAAGCGTGACCGTTTAAACTAAAATTTTTATTTTGAAACCTCCTTTTAAAACCTTATTTTTAATGCCCGCACAAACATTGTAAAAGGTGGATTTGCCTATGATGTGATTTTTACTTTAATTTTTTTTGATTAACATTTAAAATTTGAGCGTCATGAACGTAAACATTCAAACCGTGCATTTTGATGCAGATGCCAAGCTTACAGCGCATATCCAAAAGAAAGTGGAGAAATTGACCCATTTTCACGACAGGATTACCAAAGTGGATATTTACCTGAAGTTGGATAATGTAGTACACACCATAAAAGATAAAATTGCAGAAATCAAAGTGACGATTCCCCGCTATGAGTTTTTTGTAAAACAAACCTCAAAATCTTTTGAAGAAAGTTTTGATACTGCTTTAGAAGCGGTTATCAGCCAAATAAAGAGAAAAAAAGAGCGCCAGGCGGCCTGATCCAGGTCCCAAAACTATATTTTTCATTCCCGGAGCCCAACAATCCATGTTGGGCTTTTTAATTTTTGGCAATCCATAAAGGGTTGAAAAAATCTTCCAGCAAAGTTTTTGTATTAATCAATTTCACTTACCTTTGCCTTCCCAAAAAATAGGGGTGATTTGGTGTGCCCATTTTTAAGGGAAAAAGATCTTTAAATTTTGCTGCTTTAGTTTAGCTTCCGCTATATCCACTTTTAAGGTACCCGGTACCTTAATGTTTACGGTGGGTGATACCTAAAGCAATAAGCCGAAATAGCTCAGTTGGTAGAGCAACTGATTTGTAATCAGTAGGTCGCTGGTTCGACTCCAGTTTTCGGCTCTAACAGATCATATTAACTGGGCAGTTTCCAGAGCGGCCAAATGGGGCGGACTGTAAATCCGCTGTCTTTCGACTTCGGTGGTTCGAATCCACCACTGCCCACCAAATCAATTTGGTGATGAATCAATTTGATGATTTGGAAATGGAAAATAGCAGTTTATGTGAATTTTCATTGCCAAATTACCAAATCACCAAATTATTCAGCGGAAGTAGTCCTGACGTTGCGCAGCAAGTCAGGATGCTGACAGCGGAGCTCGTCAGCACTCATTTGTCTTCCGGATGGTGGGGATTGAGAAATACGATGTGGTGCTGTGAGATTATAGGGTTTTAAATTTGTTCTTTTAAAATATCGTATGCGGAAGTAGTCCTGACGTTGCGCAGCAAGTCAGGATGCTGACAGCGGAGCTCGTCAGCACTCATTTGTCTTCCGGATGGCGGGGAAAGAGAAATATGACGAGGTGAAGTGAGATTTTAGGGTTTTAAATTTGTTCTTTTAAAATATCGTATGCGGAAGTAGCTCATTTGGTAGAGCGGTAGCCTTCCAAGCTTCAGGTGGCCGGTTCGAGCCCGGTCTTCCGCTCATAAAAAAGTATGAGTTATAAGTTATGAGATATGAGTAGAAAAATTTATAACTTATAACTCATCACTTATAACTGAGTTAAGCCGTGGTAGCTCAGGGGTAGAGCACTTCCTTGGTAAGGAAGAGGTCGTGAGTTCAATTCTCATCTACGGCTCAAAAAATGGTTAAAGAGAAAGAAAAGCAGGGGGGTAGTTACGTATTGGGTTAGGTATGAGGATTTGATCAATGGGTTTCTTTCTTTTCCAAAAGAGTTACGGGCTTTTAACAACCGGTTAAAAGTTGGTGACTTTAATTTAAGCACTAATGCAAAGTATATAAAAGCCAAAAGCAAATTGTACTTGCAAAAAATAATAGCCGAAGGTTTGCAGGCTTAAAACGCAAACCGATTTCAAAATAAAATTTTAAAATTTACACAATGGCAAAAGAGTCTTTCAAAAGGGATAAACCCCATCTTAACGTTGGTACTATCGGTCACGTTGACCATGGTAAAACAACTTTAACTGCCGCCATAACCGATGTTTTGTCAAAAAGAGGTTTGGCGGAAAAGAAAAATTATGATGATATTGATGGTGCTCCTGAAGAAAAAGAAAGGGGTATTACTATTAATACCGCACACGTAGAATACCAAACCGCTAACCGGCACTATGCTCACGTAGATTGTCCCGGTCACGCCGACTACGTAAAAAATATGATTACCGGTGCTGCCCAAATGGATGGAGCTATTCTTGTAGTGGCTTCTACCGATGGTCCAATGCCGCAAACCAAAGAACACATCCTCCTGGCTCGCCAGGTAGGCGTTCCCCGTATTGTGGTATTCATGAATAAAGTTGACCTTGTTGACGATCCTGAATTGTTAGAACTGGTTGAAATGGAAATTCGTGAATTATTAACTTCCTACGGATTTGATGGCGACAATACCCCTATCATTAAAGGTTCTGCCACAGGGGCATTAGCCGGAGAAGAAAAATGGGTTAAAGCCATTGATGAATTAATGGAAGCTGTTGATACTTATATTCCATTACCTCCACGCCTGGTTGATCAACCATTCCTGATGAGTGTTGAAGACGTTTTCTCTATCACTGGTCGTGGTACTGTAGCCACCGGTCGTATTGAAAGGGGCCGTGTAAAAGTGGGTGAATCATTGGAAATTGTAGGTTTAATGGAAAAGCCATTAACTACAACTTGTACCGGTGTAGAAATGTTTAAAAAATTATTGGATGAAGGTGAAGCCGGCGATAATGCAGGGTTATTACTTCGTGGTATTGAAAAAAACCAGATCCGTCGTGGTATGGTACTTTGCAAACCCGGTTCAATTACTCCACACACTGAATTTAAAGGTGAAGTGTATGTATTGAGCAAAGAAGAAGGTGGCCGTCATACCCCATTCTTTAACAAGTACCGCCCGCAATTCTATTTCCGTACTACAGACGTAACTGGCGAAGTTACTTTGGCAGCGGGTACAGAAATGGTAATGCCAGGTGATAACACCAATCTTACGGTTAAATTGATTCAACCTATCGCAATGGAAAAAGGTTTGAAATTTGCGATTCGTGAAGGTGGCCGTACCGTAGGTGCCGGACAGGTTACTGAAATTATCAAGTAATTGATATACCTCTTTGAAATATTCATTTAGCTATTTGGTCTTGTGCATAACGGGGCTAATTAGCTAAGTGATTTTTTACGGGCATGGTGCAACGGTAGCATACGGGTCTCCAAAACCTTTGATCTGGGTTCGAATCCTAGTGCCCGTGCAAATGAAAGGGTTAACCGGTTCAAGTTTATACCTGCTTATAATACTGCACTTTAAGCAATTTGGGTAAACTTTGTTTAATGAGGACTATTTATTGAACCGTTGAATTGCAGAATACTAAACAATTAGAAATGTCAAAATTTGTAAACTACGTAAGAGAATCCTATTATGAACTTACGGAAAAAGTAAGCTGGCCTAAATGGGATAACCTGCAACAAAGCACTATGATTGTGCTTGGGGCTACCATTTTAATTACGGCTGTTGTGGCGCTTATGGACTTTGTGGCCAATGGCGCAATGAAATTTATTTACTCTTTATTTGCATAAGATGGAAGCAGTTGTTACACCGGAAAAAGAAACCCGATGGTATGTGTTGAGGGTGGTAAGTGGAAAAGAACGAAAAGTAAAAGAATACCTCGATAAGGATATTGTTCGGCATGGTTGGGACAAAGTGGTAAAACAGGTGTTTTTACCGGTTGAAAAAGTGTACAAAGTACTTAACGGGAAAAAAGTGATGCGTGAACGCAATTTCTATCCCGGTTACTTAATGATAGAAGTATTGGAAGGTAAACTTTCCGACGATGTGATTCAACACGTAAGTAATGTAAGCAATGTGATGCACTTTTTAACCGATGGAAAAGGTTCCAAAGGAAATATTATTTCACTGCGTAAAGCCGAAGTGAATAAAATGCTGGGTAAGGTTGACGAAATGAGCGATGTGGGCGGCGTAACCATGAGCGAGCCGTTTATTATTGGTGAAACCATTAAAATTATTGATGGGCCCTTCAACGATTTCAATGGCGTAATTGAAGAGGTAAGTGATGAAAAGAAAAAACTTAAAGTTCAGGTAAAAATATTTGGACGGGCCACACCGGTTGAGCTGAGTTATATGCAGGTTGAAAAAATCAGTTAATTCAATACTATTTAATGTTAAAAACTGTTTCGTAAGAAACAGTTTTTTTATTTTCCCCGGTTCAAAATACCATTCAACTTTTTACGAACTTTGATTCATGCAGAACTACTCTTACTCAGCATTATTCGACTTTTCAAAAAACATTTTTTTGGCAATTGGATGTACAAAGCAAAATGCCCAACAGGCAGCTACTGCATTATTAAGCGCCGACCTGAGAGGAATTGACAGCCACGGTATAGCCCGGCTAAACGGATATGTAAGATTGTGGGAAGTGCATAGGCTTAAACCCAACCCGGATATTAAAATAGTGCATGAAACTCCTTCTACTGCAGTAGTGGATGGCGATGCCGGCCCAGGCCTTATAGTGGCTCCGGTTGCTATGCAAATTGCCATTGAAAAAGCTAAAAACGCAGGAACAGGATGGGTGAGTGTGCAAAACAGTAACCATTTTGGCATAGCCGGTTACCATGCCATGCAGGCACTTTCTTATGATATGATTGGCATTGCCATGACCAATGCTTCGGCCTTAGTTGCCCCAACCTATAGCGCCGAAAGGTTATTGGGCACCAATCCTATAGCCGTAGCCATACCCGCAGGTGAGGAGCCCCCTTTTGTAGCCGATTTTGCTACCACAACGGCAGCTAATGGAAAATTAGAAATTTTACAGCGGCAAAATAAACCTGCACCGCAAGGATGGGTACAAACCAGCGAAGGGAATAGCAGCACAAATGCCGGTGAACTGAAAAAAGGCGGGGCATTGCTGCCGCTTGGAGGCGATAAAGAGCATGGCAGCCATAAAGGTTATATGCTCGGCAGTATTGTAGATTTTTTTTCCGGCATACTCAGTGGAGCAAATTTTGGCCCATGGGTTCCTCCTTTTCCCGCTTACTTACCCATGCCCGACAATATGCCGGGTAAAGGAATAGGCCATTTTTTAGGAGCAATGCGTATTGATGCTTTTCGTTCTGCCGCCGATTTTAAAAAAGATATGGACCGCTGGATTAAACGGTTTAAACAGGCCAAAACCATTGAAGGAAAAGAAAGGATCATTATTCCGGGGGAGCCTGAAGCAGAAATGGAGCAAAGGCGGAAAACAAACGGCTTTATATTGGATCCCCAGGTTATTGCCGACCTGGAGCAGCTTGCAGACAAATTCTCCATTCCGGCCTTATCATGAGCGTACAATAGTTAGAATTTTTTTAGATAAATACAATAAAAACAATCAAGTAGGCGTTTAATACTTGGTTTTTCATAGGATATTGGATTAAAACGGGCTGCGATTTCTATCATGGCCCCTTTTTTATTTTTAACCTATTCTATCTATCTTTTCTACCTTTTTATTTTGTTTAACATTATTGAGAAAAACCATTTTAATTAGTAGCCCGTCTATAGATTGGTTTTTCATAGGATATTGGATTTAAAACGGGCTGCGATTTCCATCATGGCCCCTTTTTTTTGCCCCTGCTGTAAAGAATATTTTTGCAGCAAAGCAACTTTCCTGTTTTTTCTGACGTCTAATTAATGGTTTTCATAAGGATATTGGATTTTTTATCGGGCTGTGATTTCTATCACGGCCCTTTTAATGTCTCCGTTTTATTTATTATTTTATTGAGAATCTTCTGTGCTTCAACATTAGTCCTAACCAATATTTCTCTCATGATATAGCTGTATATTGCAATTGTTAATTTGCATTTGAAGTCACGGGAGGGTAAAATTTTTTTATATTAAATGAAAACGGCTTTAATTACCGGGGTTACCGGGCAGGATGGCGCTTATCTTGCCGAGTTATTACTTTCAAAAGGGTATTTCGTTCATGGCGTAAAGAGGAGATCGAGCCTTATTAATACAAACAGGATTGACCATTTGTACCAGGATCCGCATGAACAAAATGTACGTTTTACTTTGCATTATGGAGATATGACCGATAGCACCAACCTGATTCGAATTGTGCAGGAAACCCAGCCCGACGAAATCTATAATCTTGCTGCAATGAGCCATGTAAAAGTGAGCTTTGAAACACCGGAATATACGGCTAATGCAGATGGTATAGGAACCTTAAGGTTATTAGAAGCAGTAAGAATCCTGGGACTGGAAAAGAAAACTAAAATTTACCAGGCTTCTACTTCGGAGCTTTATGGTTTAGTGCAGGAAATTCCCCAAAAAGAAACAACTCCTTTTTATCCCAGGAGCCCTTATGCAGTAGCTAAGCTTTACGCTTACTGGATTATGGTAAACTACCGGGAAGCTTATAATATGTTTGCCTGTAATGGCATATTATTTAATCATGAAAGCCCACTTAGGGGTGAAACTTTTGTAACCCGTAAAATTACCAGGGCTGTGGCAGCCATTGCTTTGCAACAGCAAACTTGCCTCTACCTGGGCAATTTAGATGCAAAGCGGGATTGGGGCCATGCAAAAGATTATGTAGAAGCCATGTGGATGATGCTGCAACAGCAAACCCCGGAAGATTATGTGATTGCCACAGGGGTAACCACCACCGTACGGGACTTTGTAAAAATGGCTTTTGCAGAAGCCGGTATTGAAATTGAATTTATAAATACCGGTATGGATGAAAAAGGTAAAGTGATTAAATGTAATAGGCCGGGCTGCCAACTGAAGGAAGGCACTATCGTTGTGGCAGTAGATCCTGCATATTTCAGGCCAACTGAAGTGGAGGTTTTAATTGGAGACCCATCCAAAGCCAAACAAAAGTTGGGCTGGAAACCAAAATACAACCTTGAAGCCCTGGTAAAAGAGATGGTAACTGCCGATATTAAACTTTTAAAAAACAAGCCCACGTCATCATGAATAAAAGTGATAAAATATTTATTGCCGGGCACAACGGGTTAGTAGGATCGGCAATTGTAAGGGCTTTACAAACAAAAGGGTTTCATCAGCTTATTTACCAAAGGTCCACAGAACTTGATTTGCGAAATCAACAACAGGTAAATGATTTTTTTGCTTTAAAAAAACCCGCTTTTGTTTTTTTATGCGCCGGAAAAGTGGGGGGTATTGTGGCCAATAATACATACCGTGCCGATTTCCTGTATGATAATTTGATGATAGCCGCAAATGTAATGCATGCCGCTTTTGAGCATAAAGTTACCAAGTTGCAATACCTGGGGAGTTCCTGCATTTATCCCAAAATGGCGTCTCAACCTATTAAAGAAGAGAGCATTCTCACCGGGCCATTGGAGATTACGAACGAACCTTATGCACTGGCAAAAATTGCCGGCATAAAACTGGCACAGGCTTATAAAGATCAGTATGGCGCAAATTTTATTAGCCTTATGCCCACCAATATGTATGGGTTAAAGGATAACTATCACCCACAGAATAGTCATGTATTACCGGCTTTAATCAGGCGTTTTCATGAAGCTAAAACCGCCAATGCACATGAAGTGGTCATTTGGGGAACCGGCTCTCCGCTTCGGGAATTTTTATTTGCAGATGACCTGGCCGAGGCCTGTATCTTTTTAATGGAGCAATATAATGGAAGGGAAATCATCAATGTTGGTAGTGGTATAGAAATTAGTATAAAAGCCCTTGCAGAATTAATTCAAAAAGTGGTTGGCTTTGATGGTAAACTGATTTTTGATACCACTAAACCGGATGGTACCCCCAGGAAATTAATGGATAATTCCAAAATTCAAGCAATGGGTTGGGTGCCTAAAGTAAAACTGGAAGAAGGTATTGCTATTGCCTATAAAGATTTTTTAAGTCATCAGTCCGTTCTCTTAGGACAATAAAAAACCCGGGTTATTTACCCGGGAATATCTTGAGCATTCTCTTGTTTAGAGAATCAACATGGAATCTCCATAGCTGAAAAAACGATATTTTTCTTTAATAGCCTTTTTATAGGCTTCCATCATTAATTCATACCCGGCAAAAGCGCAGGCCATAATCAACAGGCTGGTTTTGGGTAAATGAAAATTGGTAACCAATGAATCGGCAATATTGAATGTGTAAGGGGGATGAATAAAATTATTGGTCCATCCTTCAGAAGGTTTCAGGAGTTTTTGCGCCGTATATGAAGTTTCCATGGCACGCATGGTAGTAGTGCCAATGGAACAAATACGGTTGCTGCTTTCTTTGGCTTTGTTTACTATAGTGCAGGCCGTTTCATCTATTTTGTAATATTCTGCATCCATTTTATGTTTACTCAAATCTTCCACTTCAATGGGCCTAAACGTACCCAGGCCGGTATGCAGGGTTACTTCAGCAAAACGAATACCCTGAATTTCCAATCGCTTAATGAGCTCTTTACTAAAATGCAGGCCGGCAGTGGGAGCTGCCACAGCTCCTTCATATTTGGCATATACAGTTTGGTAACGCTCCTTATCTTCTTCTTCGGGTTTACGTTTAATATACTTGGGTAATGGGGTTTCGCCCATAAATTCCAGCATTTGCTTAAACTCTTCATCGGTACCATCCCAAAGAAACCTAATGGTTCTTCCCCGGCTGGTGGTATTATCAATCACTTCGGCAACCAGTTCATCATTTTCCCCAAAATAAAGTTTATTACCAACACGTATTTTACGGGCAGGATCCACAATTACATCCCAAAGTTTATTGGGTTTATTAAGTTCCCTTAAAAGAAAAACTTCAATTTTGGCGCCGGTTTTTTCCTTGCGGCCATACATGCGGGCAGGAAAAACCTTGGTATTGTTTACCACAAATACATCCTTGTCGTCAAAATATTCCATAATATCCCTGAACTGGCGGTGTTCAATTTGGCCGGTATGCCGGTGAATGACCATCATACGGCTTTCTTCTCTTTTTTTGGCAGGGTGCTGGGCAATAAGGTTTAAAGGGAGGTCGAACTTAAACTGAGATAATTTCATGCAATAAACAAAATTTAAAGATTTATTACATGCCGGGCTGTAGGTTATTACAGGAGATGTATCCCTTGCTGGTTAAAGGGCATTTATCATGTTACGGCATGATTTAAAGCGGGCAAAGGTAGTGAATTTATATAAAAATTCCCGTTTTTATCTTATTCCCTTAAAATTTGCCTATTTTCAATCTTTACGGCTCATTTTGGCCGTACTCACTATGCATAAACCCCGCTTATACCGCTTAATAATGTGGATTAAACCTAATTTTTTCTTTAAATATTTCTTTTTACTATTCATTCTTCCGCTTCATTCTTTAGGGCAAAATCAACCCAAAACGGCGTTGTACAACAGCTTGCTTTGGGAGATTTCAGGAAATGGTTTGGCTAAACCCTCTTACCTTTTTGGCACCATGCATGTAAGCAGTAAAATGGCATTTCACCTGGGCGATTCTTTTTATTATGCAATAAAGCAGGCAGATGCAGTAGCCCTGGAATTAAATCCAGAATTGTGGCAGCCCCAAATGGCAAGGCTGGCACAGCTTAATAATAATTATGTGAATTATGTGAAGGCAGGCGGAAACCAGTTTTTAAATGAAAAAACGTTTCGGCTTTCAAAATTCGAAGAAAAATTAAAAATGGCCCTTAGTTCAGAGCCACCGGCTATTAACAACCTGCTCTACAGGTCGTATAAAGAAAGGGAAGATTTTGAAGAAGATACTTTTTTGGATTTATATATTTATCAAACCGGGAGAAAATTGGGGAAACGACCTGCCGGTGTGGAAGATTTTTTTGAGTCTCAAAAAATTGTTTTGGAAGCTTATGCCGATATGGCCAGGGAAAACAGGAAAAATACTTCTGTTCCGGATGAAACATCCGTAAGCGAGTGGGTGGAAAAAATTCAGGATGCCTATAAAAATGGGGATTTGGACCTGCTGGACTCTATTGAAAAAAAATTGGAACCCTCACAGGCTTTTAAAGAAAAATTTTTATACCATAGAAATATCATCCAGGCCAATGCTATTGATAGCATTATTCAAACCACTTCTTTATTTGCCGGCATTGGAGCCGCCCACCTGCCCGGAGAACGAGGCGTTATTGAACTGCTCCGAAAAAAAGGATACCGGTTGAGGCCCATTCCCATGAGCAACAGGGATGCCCTGCAAAAGGAAGCCATTGAAAAAAAGAAAGTGAACGTGCATTTTAGTACACATTTTGCCAATGACAGTATGTATTATGTGGATGTTCCCGGCAATTTGTATTTATTGCAAACCCCTTATTCACCATTAAACCGCTGGCAATTTGCCGATATGAACAATGGATCGTACTATATGGTTACCCGGGTAAAAACCAATGGAATATTTTTAAGAATTGAGCCTTCCCAAACCTTGAAAAAAATCGATAGCCTGCTTTATGAAAATATCCCAGGCAAAATATTGTCAAAGAAGGTTATTCAAAATAATGGATATGCCGGGTTTGATATTGTGAATCAAACACGGAGAGGAGATATACAACGCTACCAGGTTTTTGCCACTGCATCAGAAATCATCATTTTTAAAATGAGCGGAAAAAACGATTACATCAATGGCGAAGAAGGAAACCGTTTTTTTTCATCAATTCATTTAAAAAAACGATCTGCTGCACCTTTAACCTTTACACCATCCCAGGGAGGATTTAGCATTAAGTTACCCCAGGAACCCACTCCATATTATGATGCAGTTGAACAGGACAGGTGGGAGTATGAAGCCAAAGACACGGTTAATGGAGATGCGTACCTGGTTATGAAAAAAAGCCTGTACAACTTCGATTTTATAGAAGAGGATAGTTTTGAACTCAGGATGGTGGAAGAATCTTTTCGGTCATCAGAAATTTTTGCTGAGCAAATCAGCCGCCGCTATGGCCGCATTCATCAATTACCGGCCCTGTTTGTACGGGAAAAATTAACAAATGGCGATGTGGTGAATGCTGCATTTATTTACCAGTCGCCACATTACTACATCCTGGCCAAACGCAGTTCTGATCTTTCAGACAGTTCCTTTGCTTTTGTGAACTCTTTTAAATTGCTGCCTAACGCTTACCCCGCTGCAACAGAGCTCACCGACAGTTTTTATAAGGTAACGATGCAATCCCAGGTGAAACCTGATTTGGATAATAAGATAAGATCGGTTATTGAAAAAATTAGTAACAATGCAATAGAAATGAGCAGCGCCCAGGGTTATTATTCTTACTGGCCTGCTAAAAAAAATATGTTACTAAGGAGCGACAGCACCGGGGAAACTGTATCTATTACCATCCAGGAGTATCCCAAATATTTTTACCTGGATAACCTTCACCATTTTTGGGAAAAACAATGGAATGAAGATATGGCGGAGGATATGTATATTAAAGAGAAAAAACCTATAAGCGCCGTGCCATCCGGTAAAGGGTACTATTATACGTTAAGGGATACCGGATCGTCAAAATCCATAGAGCGCCTGGTTATCCTGGATGATCATTTTAAATATTCGCTTTATGGTGTGAGTGATACCCTAACGGGATTAACAGGATTAACTAAAACTATTTTTGATAGTTTTAAGCCGTTATCATCTTCCGGCCAAAATGATATCTACCACGATAACATGCATTTGTTTTTTGATGATTTATTCAGTACGGATAGTACCACGCACAAGAAAGCTTTAAATGCATTAACCTCCGTTCATTTTAAATTTAAAGATGTGCCTTTAATGATGAAGGCTATAACTGAAGTGAACCCTACCGTTAAAGATTATTTTGAAATTAAAACCGGGTTAATATCAGAGTTGGGTTTTGTGAATGATACAATTACGGATAAAATTCCGCTGTTTTTAAAAACGATTTATGCCCAAACTGCCGACACATCATTGTTTCAAAATGCAGCGATAAAATCCCTGGCCCGTATTCCTTCGTCACTTTCTTACAGTATCCTTAAAAAAATATTTTTGCAAGATCCGCCGGTATTTGAAAACGATGGCGATTATAGCTACCTGTTTGATTATTTGGAAGATTCACTTGAACTGGCCCGGCCGCTTTTCCCCGAACTGCTTGCGCTCACTACGCTGCAGGATTATAAAGATCCGGTCATCCAGCTATTAGTGGCATTGGTGGACAGTGGCCTGGCTAAAAGAAATATGTATAAAAAACATTTCCCCTCAATTTACATTGATGCCAAAACGGCTTTAAAAAAACAATTGAACAAAGATGAGCGAAGAATGCAGGACGAGAAGAAAGATGAAGAGGAAAACAACGTAGATGAAACCCGGTATGATTATTCGGCAGGCTTTAATACCCGGTTGATGAATTATGCGGTATTGCTTTTACCTTATTTTGAGAAAGATAAAAACGTACAGCAATTTTTCAATAAATTATTGAATAGCCGAAGCGTAGAAATAAGTATGGAAACGGCATTGCTGCTTTTAAAAAATCATAAACCGGTGCCGGATAGTACCTGGTTAACCATTGCATCAAAAGATAAATTCAGGGCAGATTTGTATGACCGCTTGCTTTACCTTGGGAAACCGGATCATTTTCCTCCAATTTATTTAAACCAGCAAATAATGGCCAGGAGTTACTTAGTGGCAAAAAGTACGGCCAACCAATTAGATTCAGTGGTGTTTCTTAAAAAACAACCCTGTGTTTATAAAGCCACTACCGGGGTTGTCTATTTCTATAAGTACAGGGTGAATAAATCCGGTGATTGGAAAATAGGCCTAAGTGGTATCCAACCCTTAGATTCTGCAGAAATTGATATCAGTAATGCACTTACCATTCTTACGGGCAAATCTTTAGTAGAGCATGAGCCTTTGGATAAGCAGCTCAATAAGCAACTCAGGCATAGGCTTTTTGCGTTGCGGAAAAGCTCTGCGGAATTTTATTTAGACGACCGTTACTATAATTATGACCGGGAAAGGTAGGGGCCGTTTATCTTAAGTTTTTGCCGGGTATGGCATCAATCAACTGTTGGGTATAGGCCATTTTGGGGTTGTAAATGATTTCATCGGCCGTACCGGTTTCTACAATTTTCCCCTGGTGCATCACCATTATCCTGTTACTGATATAATGTACAACAGAGAGGTCATGCGAAATAAAAATAGAGGTAAACTGCTGGGAATTTTTAAGTTCATCAATTAATTGCAGCATGTGCAATTGAATACTTACGTCAAGCGCCGAAACGCTTTCGTCAAAAATAATAAACGAAGGATCAACCGAAAGGGCCCGGGCTATGCATATTCGCTGCCTTTGCCCTCCGCTAAATTGGTGTGGATACCGGTTTAAATAATCTGCTTTTAAATTTACTTTTTCCAGTAACATCACGGCCTTATCCACCCTTTGTTTTTTATTGCTTTCCAGGCCATGCACTTTCATGGGTTCCGTAAGGGCTTCTGCAATGGTAAGTTTTGGGTTTAATGATCCGTAAGGATCCTGGAACACCACCTGCAGGTTTTTACTGATTAGCTTTTTACTGTGGCCGGGTATTTCGGCCAGGTTTTTGCCTTTTAATAAAATGTCTCCTGCTGATGGCTTTATTAACCCCAGGATGGCACGCCCAAGTGTTGTTTTACCACAACCACTTTCTCCAACAAGCCCAAGGGTTTCATTTTGATTTACATAAAAACTTACATCCTGCACCACCGTTTTGCTTACCCTGATTTTGCCCCAAAGGGTTTTCTTCTCAGCGTACTTAACCCAAAGGTTTTTTACCTCAAGTGCGTATGCGGGCCTTTTTTCACCCGGTAAAGATGCTGTGTTTTCGGGAAGGGAAGGTTGGAGTAAAGATGATGATCGTTTTTGAATTGCGGGCCTGCTGGCCAATAATAATTTTGTATAATCGTGTTGCGGGTGGTATAAAATTTTTTGGGCATTGCCATACTCTGCAATAGTTCCATTTTGCATTACAATAATATCATCGGCTACATCACTTACCAGGCCCAGGTCATGAGTGATGAGTATTACGGCCATTGAATTTTGCATCTGCAATTCTTTCAATAAGGCCAGTATGTTTTTTTGCACTGTTACATCCAGCGCTGTTGTAGGCTCATCGGCAATGAGCAGTGCAGGGTTACAGCTAATGGCCATTGCAATCATTATTCTTTGCTTTTGGCCGCCGCTTAATTGGTGCGGATAGCGTTTTAGTATTTGCTCCGGATTGGGAAGCCCTGTTTTTTTAAAAAGATCTACGGTTTTTTGCCGGGCTTCTTTTTTGGAAATTCGTTTATGTTTGATGAGTACTTCCATTACCTGGTTACCGCAGGTTAATACAGGGTTTAAGGAGGTCATGGGCTCCTGGAAAATCATGGAAATACCATTGCCCCGTATGGTATTCATTTTTGTTGTCTCTAAATCCATGAGGTTTATGCCGGTTTCATTTGGGCAAAAAATTATTTCGCCTTTTGCCGATGCCCGGGGAGGCAATAATTGTAACAGCGATAGGGCAGTGATGGATTTTCCTGATCCACTTTCGCCAACAATGGCCGTGAGCTTACCTTTTTCAATAGAAAAATTAAGGCCGTTAACAACCGTATGCTTTATACCCTTGTTTGAAAAAGTTACCTGGAGGTTTTTTATGGTTAAAAGCGGTGGCAAAATGGATAGGCCGGGCTAAAATTTCAAATGCCTTACGGTTAGCCCGTCATTGATCAATTGCTTAAGCGAATCAATGCCGATTTTTAAATGGTTTTCCACAAAATTATGGGTAACCGATTTGTCACTTTCCTCTGTTTTTACACCCTCCGGTACCATGGGTGAATCGCTTACCAGCAGCAGGGCCCCGGTGGGGATTTTATTATGGAACCCCACGCTAAAAATCGTTGCCGTTTCCATATCTATGGCATAGGCCCTTATTTTTTGAAGATATTCTTTAAAATGATCATCGTGCTCCCACACTCTCCGGTTAGTAGTATAGCATACGCCCGTCCAATAATCTACTTCATAATCCCTGATGGTAGTGCTTATGGCTTTTTGCAATGCAAAGGCCGGCAATGCCGGAACTTCCGGCGGAAAATAATCATTGCTGGTACCTTCGCCACGTATGGCGGCTATTGGCAGGATAAGATCGCCGATTTTATTACGTTTTTTAAGGCCCCCGCATTTTCCTAAAAATAAAACGGCTTTTGGATTAATGGCACTTAACAGGTCCATAATAGTTGCAGCCCCCGGGCTGCCCATACCAAAATTTATAATGGTAACTTCCCCGGCGGTGGCACATTGCATGGGTTTGTCTTTTCCAATCACATCTACATTATTCCAAGCTGCAAAAAGGTTTACATAGTTGCTGAAATTGGTTAGCAATATATATTGCCCGAAATTTTCCAGTGGGTTCCCGGTGTACCGGGGCAGCCAGTTTTCTACTATTTCTTCTTTTGTTTTCATTAAATTTTTTATTGGCTTTGGGTAAAAATACAAAAATTTCTCCACCCCTCCTTTTGCTTTAATTCGTTTACCCTGGTTAACACCTTAATAAAATGTGCGGTAATATGTGCTTGGGCATTTTAAATTATGCTAAATTCAAGGTCAAATTAATTGCATATGAAAAAAAGTATTGCCTTTCTTTTTACCATCATCTTTTTTATTGTGGTTTCCTGTAAAAAATCTTCATTAAACCGGGAAGAACTATTGACTGAAGATGAATTAATGTCAACCGAAAAAATTGACGCTTTTATTAAAGACCAATGCAGATCTACAGGGCATTTTGAATGGAATACGGCAAATGATGTAATGGTATGGAGTGCAGTGCAGCAAAGTGATCATGTGATGTCGGTAGGCTATAAGCCTGAGTGGGAAGGAAATATTGATGATCGTATTCATTTAATTAATATCCAGGATGAAGAATGGAAAGCCGTAAAGGAAAAACTGTTACAAATGATATTGGCCTCAGAACAAAAGCTGGACAAAACCATCAGCATGGCCCAGGTTATTCAATGGGAAGAAGAAGTTTTGCCCGTGCTGAATGTAAATGTGCGCAACCTTGAAACCGTAAAAATGTTGAGAGCCAGTAAAATGGTGCGTTATGCCGAACCCATGGGTTATGAACCAAAAGAAGCAGTCAATAGGGTTTCGAAGGAGTTAAGCAGCAGTGGTTGCAGTAATGATCCACACAGCGGGCTGGTGAATGGAGCGGATTATATTTCTATATCCCCCAATGCCAAGCAATCATGGAATTTGGCTTATCATAATATTCCATCGGCATGGACCAGGAGCACAGGTGCAGGCATAAAAGTTTTTGTGATTGATACCGGATGCGAATTTGACCAGGAAAATTTGGGTGCTGCATTTAACCAGGGAAATTCAGGGGGGCGAACTGTAGAAAAAATAGTTACACTACCCAGGAGTACCATATTTGGAATTCCTTATGGGCCTACTGAAACACCCGATGATGGATGCGGCCATGGTACGGCAATGGCCGGCGCTTTATCGGCGCCAAGGGGCGTTGATGGCGCTGCCTGTGGCGTGGCCTATAATTGTAATTTAGTGACTTGCCGTGCTGCAGAAGATGTATTTTTAGATGCCAGCCGGGAAGCAAAGGGCGTTGCCAATGCTTATATAAATGCAGCAAACAGGAGCGATGTGAAAATAATAAGTATGAGCATGGGAAGAATTACCAACAGTTCCCAGGTTGCTGATGCCATAAATTACGCTTATGGAAAAGGAAAATTGATGTTTTGTGCAGCCGGCACATCATTTAGCTGGGCCGCCGGATGGTATGGTGTGGTTTTTCCTGCATGGTTAACTAATGTAAACGCTGTTACCGGTGTTAAAGAAAATGATGTAAATGCTACCTGCGAAACCTGCCATAGTGGCTCACAAACCGACTTTACCGTAGTAATGGAAAAAGCTTCATCCAATTTGCATCAATTGAGCCTTGCCATGCAAGGTGATGTTCCCAGTACCGTTGGAGGGTCGTCGGTTTCTACGGCAACTATGAGCGGCATGGCAGCCTTAGTGTGGAGCCGCTTTCCTTCCTATACCCGGGACCAGGTTTTAAACAAATTAATACAGAGTAGTTCTAAATATCCGAACAAAAGCAGTACACTGGGTTGGGGAAATGTAAACGCTTATTTGGCTACAAATTAAAGAATAAAATAAGCTAGTTCTCCAGGGTATTTTTCTTTTAATAACCTGTGAATAGGCTTTGTATTATTGGATTGGCGAAACATGATTGTCATTAATTATCCTGAGCATAAACCTGCCATTAAACAACAGGCAGGTAAAGAAAAAATTTTTTGCATTATTCGCAAAGCCTGGGTTTCACTCACCCCGGAAGAATGGGTAAGGCAAAATTTTTTGTTGTACCTAACCGATGTTTTGCATTATTCTCCCTCTTTAATTGCAGTGGAAAAACAGGTGCTGGTGGGTCATCTTAAAAAGCGATTTGACATCGTAGTATTCAATAATACCGTTGCTCCTCAAATGGTGATTGAATGTAAAAGTTTAAACGAAAACCTTAACCTTGGCGTTTTGGAACAAGTGCTTCGGTATAACCAAAAATTGCAGGCACCCATTTTTGTAATCACCAATGGAAAAAATTGTTTTGCGTTTGAAAAACAAGCCGAAAAGTTTATTGCATTGGAAAGCCTTCCCCCCTTTTAACCCATAAAAAAGCCCCATAATAAATGAGGCTTCTTTTGCTACTAACAAAGGTAGCTTTAAGGGTTAAACCGGTTTAGGGTTTTGGGTAAAGAAACATTCCACTTATTGCTGATTGTAGAAATGTTTTTATTCAATACTTTCCCCATTATTTATTGAGGGATTATATATGCTTAAACACGAGTTCAATAAAATAAAGTAGGTGTTTTTAAAGGGGAAAATTAATTGTATTAATTATCCTGTAAATAGACGTTGCAGGGTTTATGCGGGTTTCTTTTTATACAAAATTTTTATTCTTCATTCTAAGTGTTTAACGCATGGTAGATAATGTACATGCATCGGTACTGTATATATTACTACAATAAACAAAAAGAAAATCCACACACCTTCGGCTTCATTTTTGCGTTATTAGGGCAACCCAATATGTTTTAAATCTTATGAAAAAGCCCTTTTTTGCAATTCTATCCGTACTCTTATCCGTTTATTTTGTTGATGCTCAACCTTCATTTAATGCACAAACCCAGGTTACAACTTACAACGGCCCTTTTAGATATGGCGTAAACCTGGGCTGGTATGATGGCTCCTGGGACGATTTTACCACTTCCAATATTTCAGCCGGCAACCCGGCATTAAATATTCCGGGTATTGGCGCCACTACCCTCAGGCCAAAAGTATTTGAACAGTTTACAGAAACCTGGGGAATAGGTATTTTAAATGGCCGCTTTCAGCATTTTCAATCTTTGGGATTAGCAGAGCATACCTTATTTGTAGATTTACCCGTGGCATCTTCACATGCCGATAATACCAGGTACCAGGGTTGCTCGGAATCGTCTCGTTTATATGCAAATATGTATGAACCCATATGGGATGATGGCGCAAATGGTACCCCGGTAAATGATAATAATCATTATGCTTTATACATTTATCAATTGGCTCAAACGTATAAAAACTATGTACGGTTTTGGGAAATCATCAACGAACCCGACCAGGATTGGGGAATGGTTGGATGGAAAGATCAAAGCTATGCCGACAGTTGGTGGACGAATGCACCTACTGCCTGCCAGTTGAAAAATATTTATGTTCCCATTTATCAATATATACGATTGATGCGGATTAGTTATGAAGTGATTAAATCGGTTGACCCTTCTGCGTATGTAACACCGGGTGGCATTGGCTATGCCAGCTTTTTAGATTGTCTTTTACGTTATACCGATAATCCCGCAGATGGAAGCCTATCGGCACTATACCCTAATTATGGCGGCGCTTATTTTGATGTGCTGAGTTTTCATTCTTACCCTCACCTGAATATGGGTAGTACAAACAGGAACTCCGACAGGGCCAACCAAATTTTTGTAAATACGATTTCCGATTTCGAATCGGTGTTATCCAACCGTGGATTCAATGGAATAACCTATCCAAAGAAATACCTGATTTGTACAGAAAATAATGCTCCCCGTAAAAGTATTGGTGGCCAGTGGGGTGGAGTAGCGGAGCAACGCAATTATATCATTAAGTCTTTTATTAGCAGTTATAAAAAAGGGTTGTTGCAAACTCAATTGTACTGCCTTGGCGATCTGGAGCCCTACAATACAGCGGTAAATTCTTTTAGCGTTATGGGCATGTACCAGGACTTGCACAATATTGGGCCGCTTTGGAATGGCGGGGCATATTTACAAAAAATTACGGATGGAGGTGTAGCCTATAAAACAACTTCTCAGCTTTTAAATGGTTACACGTACAACCCGTCTCTTACCAGTGCATTAAACTTACCGGCAAATGTGGATGGTGCAGTTTTTAGAAATAACGCCGGCGAAAATATGTATGTATTGTGGGCAAAAACCACGGCAAATAACTCTGAAGTTGCAACGGCTAACTTTAGTATTCCGCCGGGTGCAGATGGTACGCCACATTTGTATAAATATGAATGGAATTATTCAGCATCGGGTACCGTAACGGATATCTTAAAAGATAATATTGCACTTACCGGGTCGCCGGTTTTTTTGAAGAACAATTATAGCATCCTTAGTTTACCCAATGATAGTACCGGCAATGTGGATACCAGGCCCGTATTTGAATATACCGTATTTCCAAACCCGGTTAATGATAAAGCAACGCTAAAAATTACTACGGTGAAACGAACAGAGATTTCTATGCAACTATTTGATCTGTCGGGAAAACTTTTAGGCGATATCATTTCAAAAAGATTTTTGGACAGTGGGGTAAACCAGGTTAATCTTTTATTGCCTCCGCAGTTAAGTAATGGTATGTATATCTATAAAATACAGGCAGGGTACCATTCCTACCCGGGTAAATTATTCATTAGCCGTTAAAATTTATTTAAACCATACACATAAAAAAAGCCTTTCGTTTGAAAGGCTTTTGTGTTTATATGGAATAACGTGATTAATAATCCCTTGATTCTCTACCGCCGCCATAGCCACCACGGTTTCCACCGCCATAACCACCACGGCCACGGTTTCCACCACCAAATCCGCCGCTGCGTTTTTTGTATCCGCCGCCGCCACCTTCACCTGCAGGGCGAGGCTGGCTTTGGTTAACAATAATCTTACGGCCCTGAACTTCGGTTTCATTTAAATTAGCAATTGCATTATTGGCTTCTTCATCGTTTTCCATTTCAACGAATCCAAATCCTTTACTGCGGCCGCTAACTTTGTCCTTAAGAATTTTGGCGCTGCTTACGCTTCCAAATTGAGTGAATAAATTGCTGAGATCATCATCTGACATTGACCAGCTCAGGTTTCCAACATAAATGTTCATTGTAAATAAACTTTTTTTTAATAAATAAATTTAAAATCCCTTAATGACTTGATGCTTTACAATGAACTGAAGACTTAATTAAATCAATATCAGATAACAGTGTTAAAACCAAAACCATTAGAGCAGCGCAAAGATAAACTATTTTCTTAATAAATGAAAGAAAATCAGCAATTTAAATTTTTTTCATTTTGCAAAAGATGGTCATGCAGCCAGGATAGATTGCCTGTAATTTGGCCTAACAGCTTGAGGGTAAGCCCACAGTAAAGCGGGTTTGAATATATAATATTTATAACTAATGCATTTTGGATAAAAAAAGAGGCTCCTGGATTCTGTTAGTTTTCCCGGTTAAGGAGCATTTCGGCAAGTTGCTGAAGTGCTTTTTTCCTGGATCCGGTAACGGCAACCTCTTCTAAATTTTTTAAAGCCTCGTTGTAATATTGGTCCTTGAGTTGCCTTGCAAAAACATCTGCCCCGCATAATTTAAATAACTGCAGCATTTTGCTCACTTTATCCGGGTTATTGGATTGTAGCAAACCCGTTAATTCTGTTTTTTGCTGTGCATTGGCTGCATTAAATGTATGTAAAAGTAAAATGGTTTTTTTATTGAGTAAAATATCACCGCCTACCTGTTTGCCAAATTTATCGGGGTTACCAAAGGCATCTAAATAATCGTCTTGAAGCTGGAATGCAATACCCAGGTTTTTTCCAAATTCATACATTAACTGTTGATTTCTTTTTCCGGCGCCGCCTATAATAGCGCCCAGTTGCATGCTTGCTCCCAGTAATACCGAAGTTTTAAGCGCAATCATTTGCAGGTAATCATCAAGATGCACCTGGTCTTTTTTCTCAAAGTCCATATCCAGTTGCTGCCCTTCACATACTTCTTTGGTGGTTTTGTTGAATAAAGCCAGTATAGGCTTAATCCTTTCAATTGAAATTTTTGAAAGGTATTCATGTGCTTGTGCAAACATTACATCACCGGCAAGTATGGCTGTGGCGGTTCCGTATTTTACATGCAGGGTGGGTTTGCCCCTTCGTAACGGGGCATTGTCCATAATATCATCGTGTATAAGGGTAAAATTGTGAAACAGTTCCACAGCAATTCCTACGTTATAGGCATCGGGCTGTATTTCATCAAATAATTCATTGCCCATAAGTACACATACCGGCCTTATTCTTTTACCGCCAATGGACAGTATATATTGAGCAGGGTCATATAGGGTGGAAGGCGTTGTGGGAAAATGCCTGCAGCTAAAATGTTCTTCAAAAATTGCGGATAGCCCGGCAAATGTTTTCATGAAATAAAATTTTTTTTCGGCTGGGAAATTGGGAAGATTATGATTTTGAGCGTTTGGAAATTTTCTTTTTGGATACGGCTTTTTTTACAGGAACTTTGATTTCCTGAACCAGTTCAAAATCCATTTGTCTTTTTTCCAGGTTGGTGGCGGCCACTTTAATTTTTACTTTATCCCCCATCCGGAATTTTCGTTTGGTTTTTTGTCCTACAAGGGCATATTCGGCTTCATTGTGGCGAAATTCATCCAACAGGTTTAATTCTCTAATGCTTACAAAGCCTTCGCATTTATGTTCCTGAGTTTCGGCCCAAAACCCAAAGGGAGACACCCCGCTGATTATGGCGTCAAATTCATCGCCCAAGAATTGCTGCATAAACTCCACCTGTTTATACTTATTGGCATTGCGCTCACAATCCATGGCGCTGCGTTCCCGTTCACTGCAATGCTTGCATTTTTCCTCCATCAGTTTATCCGTCTTTAAATCTTTATCCAGGCAATGTTGTAAAATACGGTGCACCATCACATCGGGGTATCGGCGTATGGGTGAAGTAAAATGGCAATAATTTTCAAAGCCCAACCCGTAATGGCCAATATTTTGTGTAGTATATACGGCTTTTGCCATGGTGCGGATGCCGAGTTGTTCCAGTACATGTTGCTCGGGCCGTCCATGAACGTCCTGCAATAATTTATTAAAAGAAAAAGCAACTTCCCGCTCATCTTTCATATTAAACGAGTAACCGAATTTTCGGGCAAATGCGGCAAAAGGGGTGAGTTTATCTTCATCGGGTTTGTCGTGCACACGGTATGGAAAAGGGATAGGTTGTTTGTTGATTTTTATTTTTGAAACATACTCGGCCACGGTTTTATTGGCCAGCAGCATAAACTCTTCTACGAGTTGATGGGCTTCAAAACTTTCTTTAATTTCTATACCAATGGGTTTGCCGGTATCGTCCAGTTTAAACCGAACTTCCTGGGATGAAAAATTTATGGCGCCACTGCTCAGCCGCTCCTTTCGCATACGCTGGGCCAGGTCGTTGAGTAATAAAAGGGCTTTAAAATGCAGGCCATCTTTGGTTTCAATAATTTGCTGCACTTCTTCATAGGTAAACCGGTGATTGCTATGGATTAATGTTCGTCCAATCCATTTATGTTTAATTTCTGCTTTATTGGTAATTTGAAAAACAGCGGAAAATGTGTATTTATCTTCATTGGGCCTTAAGGAGCAAAGTTCGTTTGAAATTTTTTCAGGTAACATGGGGTTTACCCTGTCGGGCAAATAAACGCTGGTGGCCCGGGCATAGGCTTCTTTATCCAATGCCGAATCCGGCTTTACAAAATGGCTAATATCGGCAATATGTACGCCTATTTCATAACAACCATTATCCAGGTTGCGAATAGAAAGGGCATCATCAAAATCTTTGGCATCTACAGGGTCAATGGTAAAGGTGAGGATATCTCTAAAGTCTTTACGCTTACGGGTTTCTTCACGGGTAATATCCGGGGATAATTTTTTGGCCTCTTCAATTACTGCCGGGTCAAAGGTTAAAGGAAAATTATTATTGAGCAAAAGCTCTTTCATGGCCAGGTCGCTGGCATTTTGCGCATCAATTACGGCTACAATTTCTCCTTCGGGTTTTTTGTCGGACTTGTTCCATTTTACAAATTTGGCCACTACTTTATCGCCGTTTTTGGCGCCGCTGAGTTTATGCGGGGGAATAAAAAAATCGGGCATGCTTTTATCGCCGCCGGGTATAAAAAATGCAATGGAATTATTGCTGTGTAAGCTACCGGTAAACACCAACTGCTTTCGTTGCAGCACTTCGGTAATTACGCCTTCCACCCGTTTATCACTTAACCCGGCCTTTGCAGGTACCATAACTTTTACCGTATCGCCATGAAAAGCCCGTCCCAGTTCATGGGGTTTTATCAAAATGTCTTTATCCAGCCCATCTACGCTTACAAACCCTGTACCGCTTTTGCTGATATCTAATACGCCTTGTAAAATTTGGGATGCTGTGCCTTTGGCAGACCGTACTTTTTTGCTCATAAAATTATCCTGCAATTTAGTTATTTTTCGGCTAAGGCGTAAGCCCATTGTAGTTGATGGAGATTATTTCCCTCCAATTGGCAACGCCATATTTCATTTTGCTATCTTTGCCGCCCAAAAGCGTTGCGCCATGCAGTAACGCTCAAGGGAGTGACACAACAATGTTGCCCAACGTTCAAAAGCCGGTAACAAAATCTTTTTTTTACGGGCATAGGTAACCCTGGTGGGCTTCATTGGCGTCGCACTCTTGTACGGGTTCACCTTACTCAACTTTAATGTTTTATGTTCAGATCACACACTTGCGGAGAATTAAGATCATCCGATAACGCTAAAGAAGTTACCCTTGCCGGTTGGGTGCAAACCGTACGTAAATTTGGCAGTATCACTTTTGTGGATTTAAGAGACCGCTATGGAATTACCCAATTGTTGTTTTCCGAATCACTTAATGATCAGTTGGAAGCAAACCCGTTGGGGCGTGAATTTGTGTTGCAGGCCATTGGAACCGTAAATGTGCGGAGCAATAAAAACCCTAACCTGGCTACAGGCGATATAGAATTGCTGGTAACAAAGTTTACCATTCTTAATAAAAGCGCTGTACCCCCATTTACCATACAGGACGATACCGATGGCGGAGATGACCTTCGCATGAAATACCGTTACCTGGATTTAAGGCGCCCTGCCGTGAAAAAAAACCTGGAGTTGCGTTATGCCGTAGGCCGCAGCACCCGCAACTATTTACACGAAAAAGGGTTTATAGATATTGAAACCCCATTTTTAATAAAAAGCACTCCTGAAGGCGCCCGGGATTTTATTGTACCCAGCCGCATGAACGAAGGCCAGTTTTATGCCCTGCCGCAAAGCCCGCAAACCTTTAAGCAATTATTGATGGTAAGCGGGTACGACCGCTATTACCAAATTGTAAAATGCTTTAGGGACGAAGACCTTAGGGCCGACCGACAGCCCGAGTTTACTCAAATAGATTGCGAAATGTGTTTTGTAGAACAGGAAGATATTTTAAATACGTTTGAAGGTTTGGTAAAACGTATTTTTAAAGAGGTGAAAAACATAGACTATTCCCAAACGGTAGAACGCATCACCTGGGAAAATGCCATGTGGACTTACGGCAACGATAAGCCCGACATTCGTTTTGAAATGAAGCTCACCAATCTAAAATTCCCGTCACATACGTTTACCACCCGGCAAGATCTTTCGAACTTAGTGGGCGGTGTAGATTTTAAAGTGTTTGACGAAGCCGAAACCGTTATTGCCTTTGCCGCACCGGGATGCAGCGAGTACAGCCGTAAGCAAACCGATGAACTCACCGAATGGGTAAAGCGCCCTCAAATAGGCATGAAAGGCCTGGTATTTATTAAATGCAATGCCGATGGAAGTTTTAAAAGCAGCGTAGATAAATTTTACAGCGAAGAAAAATTAAAAGCCATTGCACAGGCTGCACAGGCAAAAGCAGGTGATTTAATTTTAATAGTTGCCGGTCCCGAAGAACGCACCCGAAAAGCAGCGAGTGAATTGCGTATGTATATGGGTACTTTACTTGGCCTGCGAAAGGCCGACGAGTTTAAACTATTATGGGTACTGGATTTTCCCCTGTTTGAATATGCCGAAGAAGAAAACCGCTGGGTAGCCCGGCACCATCCGTTTACTTCACCCAAACCCGCTGATATAAATACCATGATTGAAAACAGCCCGGTGATTGAACATGCAGCCGAATATTTAAAACATCCCTATGCCAATATTAAGGCCAATGCCTATGATATGGTATTAAACGGTAATGAAATAGGCGGGGGTTCTATCCGCATTTATCAAAAAGAGTTGCAACAGAAAATGTTTGCTGCCCTGAGTATGGATGAAGCGGAGCAACAACATAAATTCGGTTTTTTATTAGGTGCATTTGAATATGGCGCCCCACCGCATGGTGGTATTGCCTTTGGGTTCGACAGGCTTTGCTCCATATTGGGCGGCAGTGAAAGCATCAGGGATTTTATTGCCTTTCCCAAAAACAACAGTGGCCGGGATGTGATGATTGATGCCCCAGGTAAACTAGATGCAAAACAATTGGATGAATTGCACATTCAACTCAACCTTTGAAGTTAATAGCTGCCGGAAGGCGGTTCGGTAAATGTAATTTTCGTTTTTTTTAACAGCAGTCCTGTTTTTTTCTTAGTTTCTTTGGTAAAACTTTTTATGATGCCACTTCCAAAGGGGCGGTAGCTATTCAATGAAAAAATGGTTTACGATAATCTTTTGTTCTTTCTGCATCCAGGGGTTTTCCCAAACCATGACGTTGTACAGCAGGAATGTACTTAAGAAAAACCGGGAGAAATTTTACCGGAACATTGTACAAAATGTAATTTTAAAAAATTTATCGGATAGCAGCACGGTAGCTAATGAAGAAGCCTGGGCAAGCGCCTTTGATGCCATTGCCTTAATTCAATACCATACTCCCTTTACCGATTTAAAAATCCGCCAGGCGGTGGAATCCTTTCCCGATCATGGATTAATTTTTCAAAGGAGCCTTTTGGATTTGCTCAATGCCTTATATCCCGAAACCTATCATGAGCCGGTTAAAAAATATTTAAACGCCATTGAAGATGCAAAAACATTTGCTATGGCGGCAAATTATATCTTAAATAAAGGATCGGAGGACGATGCCGTATATATTGAGTTTCTTACGCAGGAAAGAATGAGCAGGAACAAGGAAAATCCGTATTATCAACTCCTGTATTACGAGGCTTCCCTGTTTAATCATAAAATAAGCGTACCCGGATTGTCCGGCTTTTTTCAAAAGAATTATTTGCCCGGCAGCGTTTTGCTCATAAGCGTTCAACGTAAAAACAGGAATTACCCCGGCCTGGTTTTATTAAGAGATGCCAATGGAAATTTTGTAAAGGCCGATGATGGAACTATTTTTCATATTCCCCAACTGGCCCTGAGCATCAGTAATATGCCGGGCTATATTTCCAATGGCAATACCCCCGAAGGCATTTTTAGAATGGATGGGTTTGAAGTCTCCAATAATGCATTTATCGGGCCATCGGTTAATGTACAAATGAAAATGCCTTTTGAAGATAAAGCTTCTCATTTTTTTATGGATGTAAACTTGCCCGATAGCATTTGGAATAAAAGCGATTATGCAAAATTACTGCCTAAAGATTTTAAAAATTATTATCCCATTTACCAGGCTTTTTATGCCGGCATGCTGGGCCGTACCGAAATTATTGCGCATGGCAGCACGGTAAACCCGGGATACTATACCGGCCAAACCTATTACCCATTTACCCCAACAGCAGGTTGCCTGGTAACCAAAGAAAACTGGAGTGAAGAAACGGGGAAACTGCAAAGCAGCGATCAATATCAGCTCATAGAAACAATGAGAAAAAACGGCGGTGCTAAAGGATATGCTATTGTTGTTAATATTAATGATGAACAACGGCCTGTGGAATTAACAGACGTATTGCCCTTTATGGAAAATAAATAATGATTATTAAAGGCTGCTTTATAGCTGTGTTTTTCGGCATTTTTAATTCTGTAACTTTATACAATGTCACTTCCACCATTGGCAGAAAGGATGCGTCCGCAAAAACTGGATGATTTGGTTGGTCAGCAACAGCTTACCGGCCAGGACAGTATATTACGAAATGCCATAGCATCCGGAAAAATTCCATCTCTTATTTTATGGGGCCCGCCCGGGGTGGGAAAAACTACAGTAGCCATCATCATCGCTAATGCGGTACAAAAACCGTTTTTTCAATTGAGCGCAATCTCATCAGGCGTAAAAGATATTAGAGATGCCATTGAAATGGCTAAAAAATCTGCCGGCGCTATTTTGTTTATTGATGAAATTCACCGGTTCAATAAAAGCCAGCAGGATGCACTGCTGGGCGCCGTTGAAAAAGGCATTATAACTTTAATTGGCGCTACCACGGAGAACCCGTCTTTTGAAGTAAATAGCGCTTTGTTAAGCAGGTGCCAGGTTTATGTATTAAAAGCATTGGATAACGATTCATTAATTGCGCTGCTGCAAAAAGCGCTTGCAGAAGATGAAACGCTAAAAACCAGGAACATTGTTTTACAGGAATACGATGCCCTGCTGAATATTAGTGGCGGCGATGCCCGGAAATTATTGAACCTGCTTGAACTTACTGCGGATACCCTGGGGATGAATGCCGTAATAACCGATGCTATGGTTATGAAGGTTGCCCAGCAGCGTGTGGCCCTATATGATAAACAGGGCGAACAGCATTACGATATTATTTCTGCTTTTATTAAAAGTATGAGGGGCAGCGATCCCAATGCTGCCGTATATTGGCTGGCCCGAATGATTGAAGGTGGAGAAGACGTAAAATTTATTGCCCGGCGAATGGTGATTTTTGCCAGTGAAGACATTGGCAATGCCAATCCCAATGCATTGCTGCTTGCCGTAAGTGCTTTTCAGGCGGTAAATATGATAGGTTATCCCGAGTCGAATTTAATATTAAGCCAATGCGCCATTTACCTGGCCACATCGGTAAAGAGCAATACCTCAACCATAGCCATAAACGAAGCGCAAAATGCAGTTAAAAAATTTGGAGATTTACCCGTACCCTTGCATTTGCGCAATGCCGCAACCGCTTTATTGAAAAAATTAGATTACGGTAAAGAGTATGCCTATCCGCATAACTATGAAGGAAATTTTGCGGAAGTACAATATTTGCCGGATGAAATTCATTCAACTGCTTTTTACCATCCCGGTAAAAATGTAAAGGAAGAAGAAATAAGAAAGTTTTTAAAAACCCGATGGAAAGATAAATACGGGTATTAAAAAATTTTTTGCAACGAAAAGTTTAAAATTTTATTGTGTTAAATACCGAATGGCAATGTAAAAATTTTTCCACGCTCACCGCTTTTGAGTTGTATGAAATTTTAAAACTCCGCAACCGGGTATTTGTAGTAGAACAGCAATGTGTATATGCCGATACGGATGAGAAAGACCTGGTGAGCGGGCATTTATGTGGCTGGCACAATAATCAACTCATTGCTTATGCCCGTATTATTCCACCCGGCGTTGCTTTTGCCGAAGCCAGTATTGGCAGGGTAGTTACAGCGCCGGAATACCGGCGTACCGGGTTGGGGAAAGAATTAATGCTGCGTTCTATTAATGCAGTTAGAGAAAATCATAAAGTTTCTACTATTAAAATCGGCGCCCAGTTATACTTAGAAAAATTTTATGGTGATTTGGGTTTTCAACCATGCAGCGAACCCTATCTTGAAGATGGAATACCGCATATAGAAATGCTCCTCTCTGTTTAATCTGTTTTTTACAACAATATTTTATTAGCCTTTACCGTTATCCCTGTTAGAAGAGGCAAATTATGCCATTGGCTGTTATCCAATACTTGAAAAACAAACTAATCAACCATGAAACCTGCTTTACTTAGGTTAATTGTTAAAAGCGTACTGGTATTTCTCTGCCTAAACCAGGGAATTTCCGCAAAAGCCCAACACCTTTTACTGGGCAATCCGAAAAAAATGAGTGTGGAAGCCGGTCTCAATTTTGGACCTACTTTTTTCCTGGGCGACCTTGGCGGTAACAGGGGAAAAGGCACCTACTTCGTAAAAGATATTAACCTGGAGCTTACCAAGATGATGAAAGGCGCATTTATTTCGCTTTATCCCAACTCCTGGATCGGGTTAAGGTTTGCAGCACAGTACACCTATTTATCCGGTGAAGATTATACCATTAAACCCGAAGGCAGCCATGAGCTTTGGAGGCTGGAACGAAACCTTGATTTTAAAAGTAATGTGTGGGAAGCCTATACCGCAATAGAATTTTTTCCACTGAATTATATGTACCGGAATTACGAAGATTATGATCCAAAATTCAGGCCTTATGTTTTTGCCGGTGTGGGGATGTTTCATTTCGATCCCATGGGTTCTATAAAAAACAGTAGCGGCCAAAGAACCTGGTACAAATTACATCCTTTGCGTACCGAAGGGCAGGGTATGTCGGAATACCCGGATAAAAAACCCTATAAACTCACCCAGCTTAACCTTCCAATGGGCTTTGGCGTAAAAATTAAATTGAGCGACAGGGTATTTACCGGAACCGAACTTTTATACCGCCATACCTTTACCGATTATGTGGATGATGTAAGTACCACGTATATTGATCCAAACTATTTTAGGCTGTATATGTCGCCGCAGGAAGCTGCAATTGCCGAGCAAATTTCTGATAAAGTAAACGGTATTTTCAATGTGGGCCTCAACCGTTATCCCCCGGGTACTCAAAGGGGTAACCCCAATAAAAATGACGATTATTTTTCCTGTGTTATAAAACTCGGCATAAAACTTGGTAATAACGATAATATTTACACCAGGCAAACCAGGTGCCCGCATTTTTATTAAAAAGTACTAACCCAACATTACATAACCATTAAATTTCTTTTTAGAACAACAAATTAAATAAGCTAACGGTATAAAATAGAAGTTAACCCCCGGAAAACGATGTGTATTCTTGCACGTTGCAGCCCCTGAAACCACTTTATTTCATTATTATGCTTTAGCTTATTTTTAAAAAATTCCACAGCTTGCTGTGGATTTTTTTTATTAGCTTTAGTGTGAGTTTCTCACAAAAATTTCGTTGTAGTTATGCCTGCTGCTAAATTTTATTTACAATTAAGCATTACTTCATTTTGCGTACTTTGTTTAGTACAATTTTTATATGCTCAGCAACCCCAAAAAATGAATAAATTTCTGTATTATTCTATACGAGATGCTGAAAGCCCAATGCCGGAAACTACCCGGACGTGGGTTTGTGATAGCGCTATAATATTTGAGTTGAATTGCAGTTATAATTTTATCACTGCACCCTATAAATACATTTACCTGGATTTGCATACGTTTAAATACCAGGATTACTTAAGTTTTTCAGATACAGCTGCTGTGATGGCTAATTATAAATTAAAACCCCAAGGTCAATCCTATCCGGGTTTTCAATTTATAAAAGACTCGGCAATAAATAAATACGCTACAAATAAATTTAAAGTCAGCATAGACAGTACTGTCCGGCTTACAGATACATTCATGAATAAAGTAAACTACCATAGACTGCTGTACAAGGCAAGGTACCAATATGGACAACAAAGCTATTTGGATGGGCGTATTTATTATTTTTTATATAATAAGAGTATTAATAGCATTGCTTTAAACATGGATAGAGCAGCAAGCCTTTGTCCCGGATGTTTTATAGCGAGGGTGGACCTATTTACAGATGATACAAGTATTAAGCCTTATGTTTTTGAAAATAAAATTTACAGGAAATTGACAAATGATGAAGAAAAAGTATTTAAACAATGGTCGCAGAATGCAAAGAAAACAAAACTTCCTTTACTTAACCATGAAGATAGCTTAATTCAAAGCTCCACCATGAGAGGGCCAATAAATAAAAATTTAATTATACCATTAAAAGACTATGATTTTACCGCATATTTAAAACAGAAAAAATATCGGCAGTTACCAACAAAAAAATTACTACCTGCCAACAACAGTAAAATAGGCATTAACGAAGTAATAAAATGGCTGATAACCCAACAACAATTTTTTATTAATACGGATAGCAATAAAACAATTGCAAAAGTTCTGGCCAATTTGGAAAGTGAAAAACTATACAGGGAGCCTTATGAAGGCGGAAATATTATAGTTGTTCCTATTGATAAGCAGGTGCAAATAAGCAAAAATGTACGCACCGATCTTAACGCTCCGCTGCAATATTTAATACTTAAAGAAGACAGTAGCGGTGATATTAAGAATGGATATATGATATTGTTTTATCCATTGGATTCCTCAATAAATAAACTGCCAGCCAATGCCTTTGCTGATTTATTTACTAATCAAATACTTGATGGAGGAGGAACTATTGCGCTTATAATATTTCCTGACGAGTTAATTTATGAAACTGATTTTGCTGTTATTGGTGAAATGGAAGAAAATAGAGTTTGGAGAACTGAACCACCTATTTTCAATAACAGTAATGATACTTTCCACTGCAGGGATTATTTATTAGATAGAATGGTTATTTATACTGATGGCAGTTATAAATTTTCAAGCCAGTTTTTATACACAAAATGTTTAGGTACTAAAACGGGTAATCCTTAATTGCCTGAACTAAATTATTATTTTCTCAACTCTTCCATCACAAATTTTGCCGTAATACTTTTTTTTGCCGATTTCATTTCTTCGGGAGTTCCTTCAAATAAAATTTCACCGCCGCCGCTGCCGCCTTCGGGGCCAATATCAATAATATGGTCGGCTACTTTAATGATATCCAGGTTGTGTTCAATCACTAAAACCGTATTACCACGATCCACCAATTTATTCAATACATCCAGTAAGTGTTGAATATCCTGGAAATGCAGCCCGGTGGTAGGTTCATCTAAAATATAAAATGTTTTGCCGGTATCTCTTTTGCCTAACTCGGTAGAGAGTTTTACCCGTTGTGCTTCGCCACCGCTTAAGGTTACGGCGCTTTGGCCAAGGCTTATATAACCCAGGCCTACTTCCTGCAGCACTTTTATTTTGCGGTATATATAAGGCACGGCGCTAAAAAATTCTACGGCTTCATCTACCGTCATTTCCAATACATCGCTGATGGATTTTCCTTTGTAGCGTATTTCCAAAGTTTCCCTATTGTAGCGTTTGCCATTGCATTTTTCGCAATGCACATATACATCGGGTAAAAAATTCATTTCAATAACCTTCATTCCGCCGCCTTCGCACAGCTCACATCGGCCGCTTTTTACATTAAACGAAAAACGGCCTGCATTATACCCCCGTATTTTGGCTTCGGGTACGCTGGCAAATAAGGTGCGTATATCGGTAAAAAAACCACAGTAGGTTGCCGGGTTGCTCCTGGGCGTACGGCCAATGGGGCTTTGGTCTATCTCCAGCACCTTATCAATATTTTCCAAACCTTTAATAGACTGGTAAGGCAATGCAACAGCTTTGGATTTATAGCAATAGTTACTCAGCAAAGGATAAAGCGTTTCATTAATAAGTGTTGATTTTCCGCTGCCGCTTACCCCGGTAACTACAATAAATTTACCCAATGGAAATTTTACCGATATATTTTTTAAATTATTTCCGGCAGCGCCTTTGAGTTCAATAAATTTACCATTGCCTTTTCTTCTTTGTAATGGCACGGCAATATTTTTTTTGCCGCTTAAATATTGTGCAGTTTCCGACTGTGTTTGTAAAACTGCATTTGGTGTGCCATGCGCCACAATTTTTCCTCCGTACTTTCCGGCCTTTGGGCCAATGTCCACCAAATAATCTGCTGCAAGCATAATATCTTTATCATGTTCAACCACTAAAATACTGTTGCCAATATCCCTGAGGTTTTGTAAAGCGCCAATAAGCCGCTGGTTATCCCGCTGGTGAAGGCCAATGCTGGGTTCATCTAAAATATAGGTGATGCCCTGCAATTGAGAACCAATTTGAGTGGCCAGCCTAATGCGCTGGTATTCGCCGCCACTAAGGCTTTTAGATGGCCTGTTGATGGTAAGATAGGTGAGGCCTACATTTAATAAAAATTGCAGTCGTTCTCTTATTTCTTTTAAAATATCTTTTGCAATGGCATTTTGTTTCTGGCTTAGCCTAAGTTCAATACCATCGAACCAGGCGTATAAATGATCCAAATCCAAATTGCTGAGTTCGGCAATATTTTTTTCATCAATTTTAAACCAAAGGCTTTCTTTACGCAGCCTTGTGCCCTTACAGTTTTCGCAGGGTTTTAAACTCATGTAACTTTCCACCCAATCCCGGAGCGATTCGGTAGTGTTGGTGCCGGCAAACCATCGTTTGATCATGTTGATGATGCCTTCGTATTCGGTCGTATAATACACTGCGCCATCGCCAGCAATTTCCTGTTCATCATCATTTACTTCTTCCACTTCTTCTTTACCGTAAAGCAAAATATTTAAGGCTTTTTTAGGAAGATCTTTTAAGGGTTTATCTAAACTTATTTTATGTTTTTTAGCAATTTCTTTTACCTGTTTAAAAATATAAGCTTCCCGTTCTTCGCCCAAAGGTTTTATTGCCCCGTCATTTACGCTAAGTTGGTAATCGGGTATCACTGCATCCATATTTACATGGTAGGTGGTGCCAAGGCCTTTGCATACCGGGCAGGCGCCATAGGGCGAATTAAACGAAAAAGAATTGGGTGAAGGCTCTTCATAAGAAATGCCTGTATCCACACACATGAGGTGCTTGCTAAATGCAGATTGGGTTATTGGCCCGGGGTTAAAAAGTGTTTTTGCCGTAGGTTTGGTATTGCTTTCTACCTGTGGGGCAATAAATAATAAATCTTTACCCATTTGCAATGCTTTTTGTACACTTTGGCTGAGGCGGTAGTGCATGTCATCGGTTACTTCCACACGGTCAATCACCACTTCAATATCATGTATCTTGTAGCGGTCCACCTGCATGCGTTCTTTAAGGTCGGTGATTTCGCCATCCACCCTTACTTTTAAAAAACCTTTTTTGCGGATGTCTTCAAAAAGTTCACGGTAATGGCCTTTGCGCCCACGCACCAATGGCGCCAGTATATTAATTTTTTGACCAAAATATTTTTCATAAATGGCCTGTACTATTTCTTCTTCGCTAAACTTCACCATTTTTTTGCCCGTGTTAAAACTGTAAGCTTCGCCGGCACGGGCAAAAAGCAGGCGCATGAAATCATAAACTTCGGTAATGGTGCCTACGGTACTGCGTGGGTTTTTGTTGGTGGTTTTTTGTTCAATGGAAATTACGGGGCTAAGGCCGGTGATGTGATCTACGTCGGGCCGCTCCATATCACCCATAAACTGGCGGGCATAAGCGCTAAAGCTTTCCATATAGCGGCGTTGGCCTTCGTTATAAATGGTATCAAAAGCGAGGGATGACTTACCGCTGCCACTCACACCGGTAAAAACCACCAGCTTGTTTTTGGGAATGGCCAAATCAATATTTTTGAGGTTGTGTTCCCTGGCCCCGGTGATCTCAATAACATCAGTAAATAAAGTAGAATTTTTGCCCGGCTTCATAAAAAAGAGGGTAAAGGTACAAATAATTTTTGCTAAAAAATTTATCAAATTAACCTTTTGATTTCTTTATCATTATCAAATAAATAAATTTGGTTTAAAAAAAATTTTAGTAGCTTAGGTTATTAATTCACCCAAATAATTTGCTATGAAACGTAATTCCCCCCCCCCCGCATTTCTCTTTATTTAGTTTTTTTACTTTTAACCGGCCTGATTATTTTATGGAGTTGTAAAAAAGCCGGGTTATTGGAAAATGCCAAAGAAAACCCTTTGGAAAAAGTGGTAAGCAGTAATGAAGTTACTTCAAGAACCGGCGCAAGTGAGATAAGGCAATGGTTAGAAGAGCAAAAACGGATTATTGGCAGAGACAGTAATAATACCGTAGATAAAATAATTGCCAGTATGATTATTGATGAAATGTACACGGAACCTAACCAAAGAGAAACCTTTATTATTGTTCCCCTGGATAAAAGAATGCCTTTAAGTAATAATATAAGGGCTGATTTAAATGAACCCCTAAGGTATTTATTATTGGTGGAAAATGAAGATGGTAGGATACGAAAAGGTGATATCGTATTATTTTATCCATTGGACAAAAGATATACTGAACTACCAGACAGTTCATTTACAAAGTTTTTTACTAATTATGGTATAACGGTTGATGGAACATTTGCATTGATTTCACTTAGGGACATTAAAGTTTATGAAATGGATGTATTAGCAGAAAAACCCAAAGAATTCAGGCTTTGGGCAGGTAAGCCTGCAGTACCCGAACCAGTACCCGATCCGCCAATTTGTACAGATTGGTATGAAATAACTACAATTTTTTATAATGACGGTACTTATGATCAAACTGTAGAATTTTTATACACTCAATGTGAACCTAACCCCATGGCCGGCGGTGGGGGTGGTGGTACTGGGGAAGAGCCAAATTGCGATCCTTCTTTAGTTTCCGAAGAAGAAGTAATGTTTAATGATAATTTATTAATGTCTGCACCTTCTTCAATTAATGTTACTGGCCCGGATTGCGGTGGTTCAATTTGGCCTGAGTTAGTAACAGGAGTGGCAAATTGGATTGTTGTTCAAGGGCAAATTGCAAATTGGGAAGTTAAGGCAATGACTGAGTATAAATACTATCATGATCAGTATTATGATTTAAATTTGGATGCTTTGGTAAATACATATGATTTGTTTCATTATAAAACTATTTCGTCTTATTATGTAGGTTCAAATACTTTCATTCAAACAACCTGGACACAAACCGCTGCCATTGACCAGGTATTTAATAACAACACTTATGATACGAAAGGGGTTTCTAAGGTTTATGGCACATTAAGACATGTGCAACCATTGCCTTTTAACGAACCATATTGTCCAAAGGTTTTGGACGTTACTCAAGATGTTCCTGGTAATACTTTAAATTTCAAGCCCAGATAATCATAATAGGAATATATTTATTTTTATGCGTATAATTTATTGGGTATTACTTATTTTATGTTTAATTGGCTGTAGTACACCCAAAACCTCCTACTATTCTTATAAATTAAATTCTTATATCATTGATAGTACTTCCAGGCGCTGGTTAAGTACTATCAATGTACTTTCTTTTGATGATTACTTGTTTGAGTTTAGAATGACTCAAAGCCTTATAGGTGAAATGCCCAATAAACCAAAATTTAACGGAACACAGGATGCTATTTCTTTACCTATTGAGATAAATACTAAAGGTGTTTATCTGCTACAAAATAAAAACTTAAACTACTGTGAGCTGGACAGCTTTGCAGCACAAAGTAAAATAGTTAAGACCGGTAAGCTTTGGCAAAAAGAATTTGGGTATCGTTTTGACAGTTCGGATTTAATGCGGCACATTCCTAACCCATATTTAAAGCCTATTGATACCCTTATCAATAATATAAACTGTTATTATATTACAATACATAAACCAAATATTAGCGCCGGAGACTTTAAAGAGATAAAAATAATACTTGTTAAAAAACCCCGGCTCAATTCGCTGTTTAAAATTGGAGGGTCGGTTTTTCCGGATAAGGATTATTGCGTAGTAGGGATGTGCGGTTATAATTATAGTAATAAGGATGGATTTGTATATGAAATTGATTCCTTAAGACCCTTAACCAAAAAGGAAATAAACATTTGCCAAAGCATAATTGCAAAAACTAAGACTGAAATAAAGAATTATTAATTGATATATATTATTTGCCTCAAGCAGTACCATTTTTTATTAAAATGCCTTTTAAAATTAAATAAGGAGCAGGGTAAGCTTACGATTAATTGCTTATATAATATTGATAATTAATTATTTGTGCATAAAATAAGATTGTAATTATATTTTTTTTAAATAAGGACACATTACGCTCCTCAAATTGCCCTCTTTCCCTTACCTTTGCAGCCCGTTTTTAAACGGTAAAACAAACATTATTTAATAACAAAACAAGGGAAAATGAACAATTACGAATTGATGGTGATTTTTACCCCTGTGCTATCTGAGGAAGAATTTAAAGCTACCCGGAGCAAATATGAGCAACTCATTAAAGAAAATGGCGGCTCTGTTGCGCACAGCAATCCCTGGGGATTAAAATCACTGGCGTATCCCATAGCCAAAAAAACCACCGGTATTTATTGGGTATTGGAATATAGTGCGCCATCCAGCTTCAATGAAAAGTTGAAAATTCAACTTTTGCGTGACGAAAATGTAATGCGTCACATGTTCACTGTACTCGACAAATACGCCGTGGAGTACAATGCCAAAAAGAGAAGTGGCGTAACATCTTCTACACCAGAAAAAGCGGAGGTATAACATGGCAAAAGCAAATGAAATAAAATACCTTACGGCCATTAAAGCCGATAAGCGTCCTAAAAAATACTGCCGCTTTAAAAAATTAGGGATCCGCTATATTGATTATAAGGATGCCGATTTTCTAAAAAAATTCCTTAACGAACAAGGTAAATTGTTGCCCCGCCGCATTACCGGTAACTCTTTGAAGTACCAGCGTAAAGTGGGACAGGCCATTAAAAAAGCCCGTCAAATGGCTATTTTGCCGTATGTAACGGATTTATTAAAATAAACAATTTTTTTCACCACCCTAATCTGCCGCAGGCAGAGAAAGTGCCGGAAACTATTTGAGGCATTGGGTAAAAATGCAAAACGATGCAGGTAATATTAATTCAGGATGTAAACAACTTAGGCAGCGCCAATGAACTGGTAACGGTAAAAAACGGTTATGGCCGTAACTACCTTATTCCACAAAAATTTGCCGTGGAAGCCAACCCTTCTAACCTAAAGCAACTGGAAGAACGCATGAAGCAGCAGGCTAAAAAAGAAGCTAAACTGCTTGCCGAAATCAACAGTGTAATTAAAGTATTACAGGATGGTCCGCTAAAAATTGGCGCTAAAACCGGTACCAGCGGAAAAATTTTCGGTAGCGTAACTTCGGTTCAAATAGCACGGGCTATACGGGAGCAAAAAGGCTACGAAATTGACCGCAGGCGCATCCACATTTTAGATGAAATTAAAGAATTGGGTACCTACGCAGCTAAAATTGACTTTGGCAACGGAAACGAAAGCCAGGTTGCTTTGGAAGTGGTAGCCGAATAATAATTTTCACATCAGTGAAGGCCGTTTCTCTTAGAAACGGCTTTTTTTATGGAGTAAATTAAGAGGGCGTTACATTAATTGCTATTACTTAGCTTCTTTTTTTCTGAAATAATTACCTTACTTTAGAAAAAAATTTACGCAGCCATGCCGAATTCTTTGTTTAGAAAGAAAAACATTGCAAGTATTTTAGCCGAGGGAAGCGATGATCCTCATGCAGGTGATGGATTAAAAAGGGTGCTTACGGTAAGGGACCTTACTTTTTTTGGAATAGCTGCAATTTTAGGTGCAGGCAGCTTTAGTAGCCTGGGTTATGCAGTATTTCATGGTGGCCCGGGTGTGGTGGTTTTATTTGTAATTACAGGAATTGCCTGTGCATTTACAGCGTTGTGTTATTCCGAATTTGCCAGCCGCATACCTGTAGCAGGCAGTGCATATACTTATGCTTATGCAAGTTTTGGTGAACTGTTTGCCTGGATAATAGGCTGGGCATTAATAATGGAATACTCTATTGGTAATATATATGTGGCCTATAGCTGGAGTGATTATTTTACTTCATTTATAGATAAATTGGGCCAGGGTTTGCATATCAACCTTCATATTCCTGAATATTTTTCTACCAGTTACATGGAGGCCAAGCATGCCATAGAACGGGGAAGCGCAAATGCCGATGAAATAGCAGCCTGGAATAACGCCCCGGTTGTGTGGGGATTAAGGATGATACTGGATATACCTGCGCTGGTTATTAATTTCCTCATTACTTACCTCGTTTATCGTGGCATTAAAGAAAGCCGGAATTTTAGTAATGTGATGGTGATTTTAAAAATTGCCGTAGTTGCCCTTATTATTATTGTGGGCGGATATTTAGTTTTTTCTAATGGGCTTACAGCAAACTGGCTCCCTCAAAATAATGAAGGTATTCGTTCATTTATGCCCAATGGGTTTGGTGGCGTAATGCTCGCAGTTTCAAGTGTGTTCTTTGCCTATATTGGTTTTGATGCAGTAAGTGTACTGGCAGAGGAAAGTAAAAACCCTCAAAGGGATTTGCCCAGGGGAATGATTTTATCACTGGTTATTTGTACGGTGATTTATATTTTATTGAGCCTTGTATTAACCGGTGCAGTAAATTATAATAAGTTTGATGGGATAGGGGATCCGCTGGCATTTATTTTTGAACCTCAAAACCTAAATTTGGGCTGGATGCAATTTGTTGTTGCAATAGTTGCCGTAATTGCCATGACGAGTGTGCTGCTCGTTTTTCAAATGGGGCAACCCCGTATTTGGATGAGTATGAGCAGGGATGGATTGATGCCGGGTATGTTTCAAAAAATCCACCCGAAGTATAAAACACCTTCTTTTGCTACTATTGTAACCGGGCTTGTTGTAGGCATTCCTATTTTGTTTACGGATAAAACATTTGTACTTGATTTTACAAGTATTGCAACACTTTTTGCCTTTGTACTGGTTTGCGGTGGCGTGTTGCTGATCCCACGAAAAGAAAAAATCGGGGGGCGGTTTCACCTGCCCTATATTAATGCACAATTTATTTTTCCATTAATAGTGCTTGGCGCCATACTTATTGCACATACCATATCTAAAACTTATTTTACCGATATGTTTCATTTTGATTTTAGCGCCAATGCAGATTATACCGCTGGCAAAAAAACTTTTATGGACCTGGCTACACCCAATATTTCATTAATCATTTTTTGGATAAGTGCCGTATTGCTGGCCTTTATTGCCTTTATAAAAAAATATTCACTAATACCACTTATGGGGGTAATCACCTGTATGTACCTGCTTACAGGAATGAGTAAAAGTAACTGGCAATGGTTTATTGGATGGCTACTGCTGGGGGCTATTTTTTACTTTTTTTACGGCTATCGCAATAGTAAATTAAAACCCAAATCTTAAAGGGTTTGTAACTTTGTATTTTCCCTGCTATTAATGTGGGCAACTATTTTATTAGATGAAATACCAGGTAGGCGATAAAATTATTTTGCTTCAAACCGATGAAGAAGGCATTGTGGTGGATATTATGAATGAAAAAATGCTGATGATAAAAGTGGGCGAAGTAACTTTCCCCGTTTTTAATGACCAGGTGGATTTCCCCTATTTTAAAATGTTTACCCAAAAAAAGCCGGTAGAAAAAACAAGGCTGTATGTAGAGGACATTCGAAAAGAAAAAACTGAAACGGCTAGAGAAAGTAAAAAGGTAAAAGATGGGGTGTTCCTGAATTTTATCCCGGTGTTTGACAAAGATATTTTTGATGATGATGTGGTGGAAAAAATGAAGTTGTACCTCGTCAATCAAAACCAGGAAGCTTATACCTTTAACTACCAATTATTTTTTTCAGGCGAAAGCAATTTTCATTTAAAAAACAGTATTGAGCCTTTAAGTGAGTTTTACCTGCATGATGTGTTGTTTGAAAATTTGAACGATAACCCGAAATTTAGTTTTGAATTTTCTTTGCAAAAAGCAGATAAAAAGAAAGCGCCTTATTTTGAAGTGTCGCTCAGGCTAAAAGCTAAGCAACTGTTTAAAAAAATTGAAGAGTTAAAATTAAAAAATGAACCTTCCTTTGCCTATGAACTTTTTATAAACTACCCGGGTAGGGAGGAGCCTGAGCATGTGGATTTAGCAAAGCTGGGTCCTGCCGGGTATAAAATTTATGATGCAAAACACATAAGGCAAAACCTGCCGCCGGCCCGGGATGTGGTTGACCTGCATATTGAAAAAATTATAAAAGACTATAAAAGTTTAAGTAATTATGAAATGCTTCAACTGCAGTTAAAAGAGTTTGAGCATTATTTTGAACTGGCCGTTGCTCACCGGCTGCCCACGCTTACCGTAATACACGGTGTTGGCGAAGGGGTTTTAAAAAATGAGATCCATAATATTTTAAAAACCAAGCCTGAAGTAGCCTCTTATTCAGACGGTTACCATCCCCTGTATGGCAATGGCGCTACGGTAATACATTTTAAAGAATCTTAAAGTTGCCGGGATAAATTATATTTAGGGATCAGAATTTAGATTAAAAGAAAAATCCCCCTGA